>JACKZZ010001341.1_pt1 | contig 29580 bp, 30 predicted proteins | sample 8027871 | NCBI WGS metagenome assembly JACKZZ01 (sample SAMN15724774, study PRJNA655200) | protist metagenome | isolation source: fluorescence activated cell sorting (FACS) single amplified genomes of... | place: USA: West Boothbay Harbor, Gulf of Maine | collected 2000-07-19
GCATATCATAATAAAAAGCAAAAACAAAAAAAGAGGATGATTTCTGATGCTATGATTGCAAATTTAAAAAGACGTGAACATAAAAAGGAAGCAAAAAAATTAGGAGTTGCTGATTTTGTTACAATAGGTTAATTATTTTTATTTTAAATCAAATTATTAAAAATAAAAATAACACTATATTTTATTATGAAGTTCGGAGATATAGTATCAACTATTATTATCATTATTATTTTTGTATTTTTATATTCATCATCAGCGTTAACAGTAAAAATGCAGGAAATTAAAGAGGATTGGCCAATGTATAGATGTCAACCCATTGCTATGCCATTTGCCAGTTATTTTGGTTCAGATCCTATGGAAAATTTTTCATACTGTGTTGGAAACATTCAAAAAGATTTAATGGGATTTTTCCTTAATCCAATTCAATATGTTTTAGGCATGATTACCGAATTAGGAGGATTTTTATTAGAAAGAATACAATTTATAAGAAAATTTATAGATTATTTAAGAAATATGGTCACTAACGTAATTGGTGATACTTATGGGATGCTTGTAAATATAATTATTCAGTTTCAAAAATTAATTATCAAAACAAAAGATTTAGTTATGAAATTAATGGGTATTGTTATGACTTTTATGTATATGATTCAAGGAGCCGTTTTAACTGGAAAAAGTATTTATGATGGTCCAATTGGACAAACATTGCAAGAATTGTGTTTCTATCCAGAAACCCCTATTAAATTACATTCTGGAACAAAACTTCCTATGAAAGATGTCAAATTAGGAGATATTTTAGAAAATGGTAGTGAAGTATTAGGATTATTACGATTGAAAGGTAGTGATTGTAATCCCTACTATAGATTATGGTCAGAAGAATTACAAGATTGGATTTATGTCACGGGAGAACATCACGTTTGTCCTATAAATAAATTTGGAAAATCTAGAGATACTAGATTTCTTAAAAATTATATTAAAATGAAAGACTATTGGAGAGCAGAAAAAACAAAAAAATATGATAATGAATATGTTTGTTTAATAACATCTAATCATCAAATAAAAATAGGTGAACATATTTTTTGGGATTGGGAAGATTAAATTTCTTTTAATTTATATGTCATATATATATGGAAAATATTTATGACACATTTAGCGACTATTTTCATACAATATATAAAAAAACTACATATTTAGACAAATATGGTGGTTCTACAGTTGCAACTGCTTTAGTCTTATTTTCATTTTTCTTAATATTTTCATACTATTATATTGAAAGTAATATTTCACCTATAAGACAAAATTGGGTAAATGAACGATGTAAACCATCTGTTATGCCATTTGCAGGATATATTAATGCTCCTCCTGGAACATCTCAACTAGATTATACAAATGAAAACTTCATACAATGCACCACTAGCATTTTATCCAACATTATTTCTCTTTTCACAAAACCTCTTTATTATATTAGTGACCTTCTTTCACAATTTTTTGCTGTTCTTATGGATACTGTAAATAAAGTCAGAATGTTTATGTTTGTTTTACGCGAAAAACTTAAAAAAATATTTGAATACATGATTGCTAGAATTCTTAATGTTATGATTCCTCTACAAACAATGGTAATTAAAATGAAAGATTTATTAAACAAAGTTACTGGAACTATGGTGGTTGGGTTAATGACTGTTTATGGTGCTTATCTAACATTGAAATCATTTGTAGGTGCATTTTTACAAATTTGTATTTTAGTTCTTATTATTATTGCAGCAGTTATTATATTATTATGGATATTACCTTTTACATGGCCTGCTGCCGCATCTGGAACCTTATTTTTTCTATTAATTTCCATACCTATTATACTTATAGTTGTAGCCATGACAGAAATTTTAAAGGTTCATCCTAGTGCAAGGGTTCCTGCAAAACCCGGATGTTTTGATAAATATACTATTATACAAACAAAAAATGGCTATAAAGAAATATCTAAATTAAAACCTGGAGATATTTTACATGATTCATCAAGAATTAATGCTATTTTTAAAATATCCACAGACAATCGTGATATGTTTTATTTAAATGGATTAATTGTATCTGGGACACATAAATTATTTCATAAAAAATTAGGTTGGATTGATGTTAAAAATCATCCAAGTGCAACATTGATACAAAATTATAAAGAACCGATAATATATTGTCTAAATACTAGTTCAAAAAGAATACATATTAGTAATATGATATTTATGGATTGGGATGAATTAACTCCTACCGATATGATGAAATTAAAACTATGGAAATACATTCCCATGAATGGTGGGTTTGAAAATATTCATAAATATATTGAAAGTGGGTTTGATGGGGATACTATATTAGAAACACAAAAAGGTAAAAAAATAAAGATAAAAAATATTAAACCAGATGATATTCTTTCTAATGGTGAAAGAGTCATATCTACAGTACATATTGATAGTAGTGACTTAGATAATATTCGACAATACACATTTGGTGGACAAAATATAATAGGTGGACCTAATTTATTTATGAAACATAAAGATTTAGGGAATTTAAGCACATTGGGATTTAAAGGTCTAAAAGTAAAACGAAATAATTTGTATCATTTAATTACTGATACAGATAGTTTTAGGGTTAGTAATATTTTAGTGAAAGATTATAATAGTGCTATTGAAAATATTTTAGATATCAAAGATAATTTATATTTACTATTTTAATTTTTATCTATGAATATTGTATATAATGTTTATTAAAGTTTTTGGATTAAAGTTACGTGTCGAATGCATCGTTATTTCAGTAATTATTGGAATGATTTTGGGATGCCATTTATTTTGCGGATGTTTTACAAAAGAAGGTATGAATACTATAGGTGCATCTTTAGACTACGCAATGAACAAGGGTGTTCACAATGATAAATATGAAAAGAGTCATGATATGAGTGAAATGGCCACCGGTGGAAGTTTAAATCCTACTGTTCCTCTTCCCGAAGGGCAACTTTTTATGTATGCAAACAATGAATTTAACGGTAAATGCTGCAGTTTCTCTAATGTAAGTGGAGGTGGTGGATGTGCTTGCATTACTAAAGAACAGGCCGATTACTTAAATTCCCGGGGAGGAAATAGAACAATGCCAACCGAATTTTAAGAGTATAATATTTAGTTAAAATATCTAGATATTATATACGAAATGTTGAGACATAAATATTCAAAAAAACTATTAAGAAATAAATATAACCGAAAAAAAAGAACTAAAAAAATGCGAGGAGGCGGAGGCAAATCTTCTAAGTCATCTAAATTTCGCAAGGATAAGAGAAGAGAGGGAGATAGAATGAATAGGGCTACAATAAATCAATCACAAAAGGAAGATAGTCTTACACCAGCAGAAATGAGAAATTTAGCACAATTTAAAGCAATGGAACTTGGAGAAAAATGTGAATCCGTTAATCATGTAAATGATGATGGAAGTATTGATTGTCCCAAAACACGGACACATGCTAGAAAAAAGACTCAAAAATTTCATTCAGACAAAAATCCAGGTTGTACAACATATGCTAATAATATGATGACAGAATATAATAAAACGTGTTATGGAGACGATACAAATCCTGATAGAAAATGGGATAAAAATGATAAAACATGGAGAAATAATGCACATACTGGATTTTATACAAATACTACATCAAGTGGTAATTCTACATCAAGTGGTTCTGGTGAAAAAAAAGATATACCATCTAGTTGTCGAAGACCTGCCAAAAAAATGGTTTGTAGATATTGTCAAGCAAAAGGGGTTACTGATCCTAAATGTAAATGTTGTGCCGGTACTGATATGGCAAAAGCCGCAATTGCAAAAGAAACAAAGGAAACAAAAAAAGAAAAAACTGTTTTAGAATTAGAAGATACTCAACAACCTATTAAAATGGAAGAAACTAATGAAACAAAACATAAATCATGGGACGCAAGTAAAACTATTGGTTCATGTAGAGAAATGGATTTACATCCTGGAACAGAATATTGGATTAATCCTGCAGATGGTTCTATGAGTTTTGAACCTATTGATGGTGTTGAAAAACAAACAGTTACTGAAGAAACAGATTATTTTTACAATTCTGAAGGAAAAACTACATTCGATCCTTCAGATGGAACATGTGGTAATATTCTAACAGAAAAAATAAGTGAAGCAAAAATAAAAAAAGACGATGATTTTATAGAATTATTTTTTTCAACACATTTTGATAAAATTAACGAGATTGATGGAAATTTATCAGATAAAAAACAAAAAGTCATTCCATGGTTAGCCAAAAGATAAATAAATATAATAATTTAAAATTAAATATTATATTTAATATTATATTAAATGGGAAATTTATGTATTCGTGAGTGTGAACGCCCTATTTATAACAAAAATTGCGTTAAATGTGGGGATACATTTAAACCTAGTTATGGCGGGCGTTCACATAGAAGGTCATGTAGAAAACATGTATTCAAATTAAATACATGCATATATTGCGGCAAAAAGATAAATTCAGGAGGATGGAATTGTTATCATTCTGTCTATAAAAATTAAAAGGTCAAATTACATTTTTTACAATACTTTATAATTTGACTCATTGTTTCACCATTTTTCATAGAATCAATATAGTCTATTTCTATTTTATGATCACAATTTTCTGTTAAATATTCTTTTACACATTGCAATTCCTCTGTATGATGTTCTATTTTGTTTTTCATACTTAAAATATTTTGTTCTAACATATCTTTATAGTTAATAAGAAACTGTAAATGTTCTTCTACAACATCTTTATTGTCTTCCCCTTCGTTTTCTGTCATTTCTGACATTATTTAATTATAATATAATAGTTTAATTAACATTTAAACTATTATTAATTATTTGTAAAAAATTAGTTTTAATTCATATAAATTATTTTATTTGTAAAATAATTTATATGTTTAGAAATTATAATGGCTGCAATAACAGATCTTTATATAGACGAAATTTATATTGAACGTGCTTCAACAACAGGAGGCACTAATTCAATAAACGGCGAATCTTTTTACACTGGAATGAATGGAACCGAAGGATATAAATGGGTATGTGCCATTGGTAATAATCACGCTAGTGCATATAATTTTCAAGCAAATGATAAACTAAATATATGTACTAATTATCTAAAAAATGGCGCTGTGGATTTTGATATGGGTAGTGGTGTGCTACAAAAAGATACTATCATTAGTTTGTCAGGCACAATCAATGGTTATGGACTAATATTTGTGGGATTTACTATTACTGGTGGCCCGCCTATAACAGTATCAAGTTCAATCCTATTAGGGGACCAAAAAACTACCATCGACGAAACAGAATATATATCTGCTGCATCAAGATTTAATATTACATCTGGATCTGGATTTGGTTTGGCTCACAGAGATACATGTGGAACAAATACAGTAGGATCTGCAGGTGCTGGACTATATTATTATCTTTACGATACACAGTCCTTAGGATCTGCTGGTTCTATAAGACGTAAACCAGCAGATGCGGATACTCCTACATCTAGTTTTAATACTTCGCATTGGGAGACTTCTACAGGTCTTTCAAATTTAACAGTAAGTGCTGCAGGTGACCCACATATCAAAACTTTAGATGGAGAATACTATGAATTTGATTATCTAGGTTCATTTAGACTTTTGGAAGACACCATTGATGGTGAAAAACTTATTATTAATGGAAAATCAGAACCCGGTCCGACTCGTTGGAAAAATAATCAGTATATTAAAAAATTATTTATCCAAAAGGGAGAAAATTATATATTGATTGATATGGGATTTAGAGGAGAAAAAGTTAATATTATTGAAGAAAAAGGATTTTCATACAAAGAAGAAGAATTAGAATTTCATGAAGATGCCCAAAGGTACTCATTAACAAGTAGATATAAAACAAGTAGTAGAACCGAACCAGTAACAGAAGATTTACCTAGATTTATAAGAAATAAAATAAATTTTACCATTAATGATAATAACGAAAACCCTCTTATCTTTTTTGAAATATCCAATGTAAACGAATATAATTTACAACCTTGTCGCTTACATATTCAATTAGCCAATCACAATGTTTACACTGAAAATGCAAAAGGTTGTTTAATTAGTAGAATACATGCCCCAGCATGCAAATTAAATGATGTAAAATCATGTGAACCTATAGATCTTTCATCTCTTGAAGATATGGATGAAATCCCTAAACTAGAAATTAATCCAGCAAAACGTAATAAACAGTGGAATTAAATAATATTTAAATTTAATTTATATATTATTTACATCAAATCATTTACCTCCATCATTTACCTCTTAATAAATCATTAACATCTCAATAAATCATTAAAATGGTCTATTAAATATTGTGCAATTGTAAAACTAAATGTTAATTTAGGACCAATTGAACCAACCTTTGGAACAACTCCTTTAAAAAAACTACCCATCCCTTCATGTTTAACCATATCTTTTACTATTTTCATTCCATTATCTGCTTTACCAAACTCTTGTGCTTGAATTCTTGTTTTTATAACATCCATGGGAGATGAAACCAATATACATGCGGTTGATGCTAACGAAGATGTTACAAAATGTTGAAACAAACTAGCCTTATCATTTATTTCTAAGCCAAAAATTTTAGATTTAAAGAACGTAGATGCACCAAAAAGTGTAAAAGAACCAGGAGCATTTCTTAATGCGGTCCATCTCCATCCAGCATATAAATTAAATCTCTCTTTTTTAACTAAATCAACAATACCTTTATTACTTAGGGCTTCTGGATTAACCTGGCTCTTAATCTTTAATATATCAAGGGGAAGCAATACTATTTCTCCTATTCCAATTAAAGAACCCGAAACAGCACTAATCATAACGTTTCCATTTTTCTCTCCAAAAACACTTTCAAATTTTGATTTGTGATTGTTTAAAAAATAATTCTTCAACACATTTTGTCCTGTATATTTATAAATCCTCTGAGTTACTTTATAACTCGTTGCAAAACCTAAACCAGGATAAAGAGATGGTAGTCCTCTAATCCATCCTTTATGATGATGTTTTTCTAAAATAGTTTTTTTAAAATTATTAAAATTTACATTTGTTTTATTATTCATAAGACGTTTTGCTGTTGTATCTAGAGGATGAAATAATCCTATTTCAAAAACACCCGATACGGTTGAGCCTAATAAACTAGCCAAAACACTTTTATTTTTTTCTATTTTCATATATTTTAACAACTTAAAATATATTTTAAAATAATTTTAAATCATATCATTATATTTAATTATATGATTAAATTCACAATTATTATTTTTGGTTTATTAAATATTATTTATAATGTTTACTCTTATAAACCCCGTGTTTATATGAGAATTCCACATCATTTTGTAAATGACAGGGTTATACAATTTTTACACCCTTGAAGATTTAAATCCGCACCCCCAATAAATTTTCTTAATTTAATATAGGATAATGACTAAACACAAAACCGATGATTATAAAAATTCTGCGGTTAAATATTATTTGAATAACGAAAATGGAGACGGGTATAAGAAAACTTGTAAAATTTTTGATTGTAAAAAATCTACATTGCGAGGTTGGATTTACAAATATAAAACAACTAAAACTCTTACAAGAAAAAAAAGGAAACCAATTTCTTACAAAATAACTAAAACGCAAGTAAATACTGCGTTAGAATTATTGAAGAGGAAACCTTCAACCAGAAAGCGTAAATTAAAAAATTATAAATAACATACTTAAAATTTATTAGTAATATTAAGTATATTAAACGATGCCGATGCGATTAAAAAGCGAATTGTATAAAAAAGAACAAGAAGAAATAGTGGATAAAATAATTCATATTTTAGATTTGGAAAATAAGAATACATATACACTTTACGGGTTAGATAGAAACAAAGAATTACAGGTTAAAATAATGGAACTTATTCCAGAAATAAGAAAATGGTTTTCTTTTAATGGAATAAAAGCAGTTGGGAACCCAAGTAAAATAAAAAGACCATGGTTGTCTATCATAAAGCATTTAATAAAACCCAAATATAATATAACAAGTAAGGATTTCCAATTCACAGAAAACGGACAACATATTAGAACGCATATTTATACATTCAATCCGTTATGATGTTAAATATAACATTCTACCTTTTCACCTTTTCTATTATATATCCAAATTTCACATTTATACCCAGCGTCTTTTAATGCTTGGTATAATTATATCTAAATTATATCTACATAATATCAGTGTATTTTACCACTTTCTAAAAAGTCTTTGTAATTTAACAACCGCTTTAATTCCTCTTCTCCAATCATATCCCCAAATACATACATAATTATAATCTAAATTTCTAATATCCATCTCTTTTTTTATTGTCTTCTTTAATAATTGTCCAAATGTTCTATTACAATGTTTATTAATATCAGTAGGATTGAATTCTCTAATATCACCATGCCAATATGAACCATGATATTCATAAATAGTATTTGTTGTTTTTTCATAACCATCGGCTGAATATCTTGTCTTAGGAATTTTATATTCACCTTCATCAGTTTCGGCGTGTCGGATATTTTTTTTTATTGACAAATATTTTAACCATTGTATTTGTGCTTTTGAATAACCTTTGTTAGAACACCTTGGGCACCAAGATTTCATATATATTAAACTTCCAAATCTTGCGTTCCATTTGTGTTTTTTATTACATTCCCATACCATAATGGTTTCTTTATTTGCGTATTCAGTTGATATACATCTTCCGCCTTTTTTTTTGGCCCAAGACATACATGATTGTAACCCCAAACGACGTTCAAACGTACAACATTTTTTACACCATGAACCATCTACTATATGTGAGTATCTTGTACGAAAAACGTGTCCCTTTTCACATTTCCAATCCATTGATATATCAGAATTAATATATGAATCAGATAAACATTCGCCCCCTTTTGAATTGGCACTTTTAATACAATCTTTAATATCATATTTTCGTTGTTCTATATTTGTACATTTTATACACCATCCAGTACGGTTGTCCCCCACATATATTGATTTCCAAATATGATTTCTTTTACATTTCCATTTTATTGGAATTCCTGATTTATATTCCTTTGATAAACACTCACCATCTTTGCTTTCCGCAAATTTTAACAAATCATCTATTCCTATTATATAACTATCCATAATAGAACATTCACGGCACCAATATGATGTCCGTGGTCTACTTTCCCATACATGATTTCTTTTACATTTCCATTCTAAATTAATTTTTGAATTTATATATTTATTTGACAAACATTCACCACCCATTGATTTTGCGTAAATTTTAAATTTTTCTATGGTTGGTTTAACTTTTAAAAGATGACATTCGTGACACCATCTACCAGATTGAATGCGGTCAATCGTTGTTTCCCATATATGATTTTTTTCACATTTCCATATTAGTTTCGCTTTGGATTTATATTTTGTGGATAAACAAGTCCCTCTTTTTTTCTTTGCAATCTCTTTACAGTAATCTATGGTTATGGTCTTATTTTTTGTTCCTTTTCTTTTCTCTCCTGCTTTTTTACGAGAACATATTAAACACCAAGAACCTTTTTTAATAATTTTAAATGTTGTTTCCCATACATGACATTCTTTACATTCCCATTTCATTTTGGCTGTAGTATTTTTATATTCTGTGGATAAACACATCCCACCTCTTAACTTTGCAATGTTTAAACAATCTTTTATGTTTAAACGAGTTTTCATTTTATTAATAATATAATTTACATTTGATTATAAATACCAATTCAATTTTAATATTTAATTCGTTAAAATACTTAAATATAAAATGTTTAGGAATAGTATAAGGATGGAAATGAATGAAAAGATTCCTACCGACTTTTTTAAAGGAATTAAAATCTCTTTGAAAAGTGTCTTGAAACATCCTGACATTAATTTGCCAAAAATTACTAATGCCGTTATTAAGTGCAACAAAATTGTTATTCAAACATTAATGTTTATGAAACTTTTTTTATTAGACCATTACGAGAAGCATTCTTCTTTACCAGAAATTAACAAAGTTTTAATTAATTCATGTATGAAAATACTATGCAGTGAAAAGGCACAGGGTAGGCCACCAAAACCAGAAATTAAAGTACTCAAAGAAAAATTAACAACATTTTACAAAACCAATTTTCAATCTCTTCTTCAAAAGGATAATTTGGATTACACACATATGAATACAATTTTGGACTATCTGACAATTGATATCATCACGATGTATAGTAATAATATTAAATTACACTATGTGGAATATATTGAACGATATGTAAATGTTGTTTGGAAAAAATCATTTTTAGTAAGTAAAATTAAAAAAATGAATATTACTAAGAAGGATAAAGACGCACAAATAAATAAACTATGTCGACAGTTACGAAAAATCAAAAATGATTTATTGAATGTTGAAAATAGAAATTATAAATCTCATATTTCTTATCACACTTGGATTAATAAACAAAAACAAACAATTATTCCTGTTAAAACTTTTAAGAAGAATTTATATTACGATTTGCAATGTAGTCCGTTTGACTATTTTCCTTGTATGATTTTTATGATGAAAAAAGTGGAAACCGAATACCAATCGATAAGTAATGTATTTCCCATGAGAAGTGAAATTATCCCAAAACATATAAGATTGGATACTACAACACTAGTGCATCTATTAATGACAAAGAAGCAAGGTAATAAAGGTCTATATTTAACAAAAGGGAATTTGAAACGAAACGAAGATAAAATATGGAAGTTCTTTTTTAGAACAGAACGAAAGAGTTTTCATAAAAAGTATTACAAGTTCCACCATATGATAGAAACAGATGGAATTAGTTGCACGTTGCTATTATTGCGAAAGGATTTAATTGGTAAAAGATTACCCATGATGAAAAAAGGAATGAACCAAGAAACATACATTGATGAAATAAAGGATTATTCACATTTACAAAATAAGAAAATAGTCGCTATAGATCCTGGGCTGTGTGATTTGATTTATTGCGTGGATGATGATAATAAAGAAGCAAATACATTTAGATATTCGCAAGACCAAAGAAGAAAAGAAACCAAGAAAAAGAAGTATTCAAAAATACAATTAAAGTTGAAACGAGAAAAAATAGATGGACACAAGACAATTATAGAATTGGAAACTGAATTATCTAAACTAAATAAGAAATCGCTCAACATAACAAAATTCAAAGAATACATAAAAAAGAAGAGTGAAATAAATGATTTATTGTTTTCATTTTATGAAAAATACATTTTTAGAAAATTAAGACTGCAAAGTTATAGGAATACCAAGAAAAGCGAACAGAAGATGATGAACCGCTTCAAACTGATTTTTGGAAACGAAAAAGAAGTGGTTGTTTGTTTTGGGGATTACGAGCAAAAAAAACATATGAAATTTAAAGAACCGACCAAGGGTAAAGGAATGAGGACTTTGTTTAGAAAAGCAGGATTTCAAACTTATTTGGTAGATGAGTTTAGAACGAGTTGTAGATGTTTTAAATGCGAAGTAGGTATTTGTAGCAAGACAATGGTAAGGGAAAACCCGAAACCATTTAGAGACGGGTGTATTTTAGTTCATGGACTGATTTGTTGTAAAAACGGATGCGGTTATTGGAACAGAGATACGAACGGAGCAACAAATATTTACAAAATTGCTTCAAATGCGATACATAACAAGGAAAGACCGAGTTATTTATCAAGAAGCAAATCCAATTCAACTGGTTTAGACGAACCAGTAAAATCAAAATTTACATAATCCAGAAAAGGATAAACCTTTTAGTTTTTATTTTTTCACCGAAAGGTGCGGATTTAAATCTTCAAGGGTGTAAATACAAATAGAATCAATAATTGTTTTGAATTTGAAGAAAGTCCTACAAATCTTTTATTGAAATGTTGGAGAGAAAATCAATTAGTAAATATAAATATTAACATTGACAAAGAGTATCAACAAAGATATTTTCCTCAATCTCTTAGCATATAATTTTATATTTATATATATAAATGACTCATTGTAGAACAAAAAAACGTGTATGTTTCGTAAATAATCTTGTATTATTTAAAAAAAATGTTGGTATAAGCCAACCCAAAAATGCTCATTGCCGTCCATTGCGTAGCCGCTTTCACAATGGAACAAAAACGGTTAATCCTGGTTCTCATACAACTTTAGACAATTTATTTTCTAGTGATGGATTTGGACAACCTAGTTCTGCCAATAGAAAACAAACTACATTCAATGTAAATAAAACTGAAATAAATTCAACATCACCTAATATTCAGCAAATATCAAAAAATAAACAAGATATAACTACAACGAAAAATAAACAAAACTATAAACAAGGTTTTATGTTTAAATCACAAGCAGATGTAGAATCCAATGTTGGTTCTATGGACAGACTACAACGTTTAAAAGCAAAACAAATTCGTGATTATTCAATCTATTAATTTATTACCTTTTTTGAAAAAGTTTTTATAATATTTTTATTACCTTTTTTGAAAAAGGTATTTAAAATGATGTGTTAATTTATTTAATATATTTTCAATACCTACAGAAAATAAAAGCATTAATGCTGCACTAAATACCATTTGTTTTTTCACCTTAGTTAAAGTTATATTCATATAAGGATTAAAGTAAAATATTAATAATAAACATACATATACTTCATAATAAAACACAAAATTTAAAAAATTTTGTTTAGAATTTGGTATAATATCTACAAATGTTAATCCATAAAATATATACCATGCAAATGTTAACATTACAAATATATAATCAAATAAATTCATTATATATTTTAATTAGATTTTTTAGAATAAATTTTCTTTTCTGTATAACCATCCCCACAACATTTTTCACAATAAATATATGCGCCTAAACGTTCTACATTTTGACACAGATAACAACGCTCATCATTATTACAACATTCACAATATTTTTTTTTATTATATTTTTCTTGTGAAAGTTTCACAAATCCGGTTCCTTTACATTCTTTACAAGATATTGTCATTACCCTATATTCATTGGTTTTATTATTTTTTGACATATATTTATACATTACAAAATTATAAATACAATAATTTTTATTGATTTATTTCACTATATATATTAAGTACTCTTGCTGATGCATCTTTTGCTTCTACAAATTTAGGCATCCAAAAATACGGAATAATTCTTTGACAACTAGCAGATCTAAAATGTTTACCAAAAATTTCTCTATAATGTAATTGTTCTAGGGTTTTTGGTTTATTATATTTATAAGGATTCATATTATTAATAATATTTTCTTGAACTTCTTCTGTAACATGACCAAACACATTATCTTTTACATGATTTTGTATTATTTCAAACCAAGATTTAGTTTGTTTACTAACACCATCACTAAATGCTTCTTTTGTTCTCCATAATACTTCTTTAGGTAGCAAATTGTCTCCAAATATTTCTACAGATTTTCGCATAATATATTTTTCACATTGATTATTTTGTTTATGATGACGTAAATCAGGATGAATAGATAAATAATTTGATACAAATTGCCTATCCAAAAATGGCGTTCTTGCTTCCAAACCATGTGAAGATATACTTCTATCTGACCTCAATACATCAAAATAACAAATATCATTCAATAATCTAACACATTCCTTGTCAAAATCTAATGATGTAGGTGCCATATAAAAATACATATAACCTCCCATTACTTCATCTGCCCCATCTCCATTAAATATAACCTTTGCATTTGACTTTTCTTTAATGTGTTTACATATTAACCAATTGCCTACACTGGCTCTTACTGTAGTTGTATCGTAACTTTCTACTGTTTTAACTACTTCAGGTATATGACTCAAAAATTCTTCTTCACTAACAACTATAGAATGATGAATAGAACCTATATGGTCTGCTACTAGTTTAGCATATTTTAAATCTTCACTCCCTTCCATACCAATACTCCATGTATGTAAATCACCTTTATAATGTCTTTTAACTAATGCTGCAACTAAACTACTATCTAGTCCTCCTGATAATAAACAAGCAACCTCCCTCTCTGTATTTTCGACTCTTTTTATTACTGCCTGTTCTAAATGTTCATATACACTTCTTAAATGTTTATTATATTTAAATAATCTATCTAATGAATAAATATTTTTCTGTAAATTACAAAAATGATATACACTATTTACTTGTTTTTGAGATTCAAATTCAACCCTAAAATTTTTTATGTTAAAAGTCAATAAACTACCTGGTGTTACCTGTTTTATATCGTTTGTAAACTCATCAAACCCTTCTATAGATTTTAGTTCACTTGCAAAAGCATAACCAGTTGTCATTATATCTTTTGTTTGCATAAATGTATTTAAAAATAAAGGTCTGACTCCAAATAAATCTCTTGCAGCATATATTTTTTTTTTATTAAAATCAACTAAAATGAAAGCATAAACGCCGTCCAATACTTTCATTGTATATTCAATACCATATTTTTGATAGAGATAAATAATAACTTCGCAATCTGAATTACTTTTAGGTGTAACATTTAGATAAGTGTATAATTCTTTATGATTATAAATTTCTCCATTACACATTAACCAAATATTATCTATTTGAAAAGGTTGATTTGCATTGTTATCATTGTATCCGTTAATAGCCAATCTATGGAAACCTAAACACATCTTATAGGCATCTATAGAATGTAGTTGACTATTTTCTGGTCCTCTATTTTTTCCTTCCATAAATAAAAGTTTAACGGCTTCCTTACTATATTTTAAATTATTAAATAATGCAAATATACCACACATATAGGTTATTTTAGGAAAATTCTTTTAACTTATTTTTGTTAGACTATATATATATGGGAACAAACCTTCATGATGTCTATTATTGTCAAACAAATAGAAATACAGAACTAAGTAGCAGAATGTCTGACCGAAATATACCTAGTCATCAAATTGGTCAAAGTTATTTTGGACGACCAGTTGATACTTATGCTACTCTTTTTCCTATGTTAGATTGTCATTTACCATCAAGTGTCAATCATGGAAAATTTACAACATATAACCAACACAAAATGTTTAATCCAGGTCAATCTGCCCCATTTAATGGTTTTGCAAAAAATGTAGATGTAGAAACTGTTTTAAGAAATACAATTCATCCTTTACAAAAAGCACCTCAAAGCAAATATATTCCTGATACAAAAAGTGATATGTTTCATAATCAATATTTAACACAAACAACAAAAAAACAACATATGAAAAATAATTTACTTTTCCAAAAACAAAATTTTTCAGCCTTCAATCCTAACAAATGTAATTTAGGATATAAATTATTTAATAATCATACAAGAATACAAACTCGTGATTTACCTTTTAAAGAAGATGAAATGCGTCAAGAAAAGCCTATAAATAATACAAATAAACAATAAATGATTAAGAACGACAGCATAGATTTATTATATTTAACTAATCAAAGTTTTGTAGATAAATATAATCAAAAAATAGGTACTTCAGTACATACAGTTACTCTTAAAAAAGATATTCTTTTTTATAGAAAACGTATACTTCAAACAACAAAAGACTTATTAAGAGATAATTCTATAAATTCTAATGTAGATAGTTCTTTTTATCAATATGTTCAAGAACTAATAAAATACTATAAATTTATTGATAAAAAAGATATAATACAAGAAGAGTATAAAAATTTAAAAGAAAAACCAAAAAAAGAAGTTAATACAAACTTTAAATTAAGTGAAAATAATAAAATAATGTCGCGAGAAACAAAAAAACATATTAAAACTATTAAAGACTATATTCCTATTGTAGTTAGAACCAAAAAAAAGAAAAAAAGAACATACCCTAAAAAAAAGGAAATAGATATTAAAAATCCGAAATTTAGAATAAAAGGTTTGGAAAAAGAAAAATCTAAACAAATTATATGCCCAGAAAAACAAAAAAAAGAACAAGAAGAAGGTTTACAAAAAAAAGAACAAAAAAACAAGAAAAAAGAAAAAAGTGGAAAGTTAGAAAACAAAAAAGAAGTAGATCTAGTAGCCGCAATACTAGGAAAGTAAAATATAAATTGGAAAAATGTGCGCCTAAAAATAAAGATGATATTTTAGGATATACTTGTTATAGTTCTAAAAATTTACATAAAATGAAAGAAATATGGAATACAAAGCATTCTGACTTAAAAATTTCAAGTAATAACCCTAAAACTATTTGGCAAAATCTGCGTTTTATATTTAAAAAAACATGTAAAAAAGAAAGTTGTTGGTTAAAACATAAGTGTTTTAATGAAAATATATCATTAGATGTTAAAGATAATACATTTGCACCAAAAGCACCAGAAGAATGGAAAAAAAAACCAGATGAATGGTTATCAAGTGTTGAAATTATGCAAGTAATGAAACAATATGAAAAAACATACAAGTGTTTTGAGTTTATAGGACCTTCTCCTATAGATTACGATGAACACTTGTCTTATGGTGAATGCGTTTGGGAAGAACTTTGTAAATTTAATTTACAAGATAATATAAAACGTGGTAAATTCAAAGTTGGCATTATTTTTAATTTAGATAAACACAATAAAGATGGCTCTCATTGGGTTGCTCTTTTTATTAACATTAAAAAAAGAGAAATATATTATTTAGATAGTTATGGAGAGAAAATACCAAAACAAATAAATAAATTTGCAAATAAGGTAAAAAAACAGGCTAATGCTCTTAATCTACCCAAATTTATTTTACACGAAAATAAAAGAAGACACCAATTTAGTGACAGTGAATGTGGTATGTATAGTTTATATTTTATAATTCAAATGCTTAAAAATGATAATTTTAAAAAATTTACAAATCAACGTATTACTGATAAATACATGAAAAAATTAAGAAAAATATATTTTAATCAATAAATTTAATAAATTTAATAAAATATTTAAAGTTTTTATTATTTAAATATTTTAAATATATATTAATAATAATGTCAGTTAATTCTAATGTAAATAAAGAATTGTTGCTTGAACTTTTAAATAATGTTATTGAAGAAAACGGATTTATAATTAATATTTCATTATTACAAAATTTCATAAATAAACAGTGTGATACTTTTGAAAAAAAAAAACATCAATATAAGGGTTTGTCTGCTATTAATAAAATTATTTTAGATAAATCTTATATATTTATTTTGGAAGAAAATTTAGAAACGAATGAAATTACAATTGTAAATGATGATAATTTATTTGATAATAATTCATTTGATAAAAATGTTAAAATAGCAAAGGATAATTTTGAAAATATGATAACTCTTAAAAAACCAGAAGAAATTAATTTTGAAGATGACGAAGACGAAGCAATGCCTCCTGAAAATTTAGAATCAATTATGAATAAAACATTAGCAGATAGAGAAAACGAGTTAAAAAACATAACACAAAAATATTCTGATAAAAATAAAAAAGAAGCAGAGAGTTGGATAAATAAAGATAGTCCAAGAAATGAACGTTTAAATAGCGATGATAGTAATAATACTAATAGAGACAGTAATAGTGATGAAAATAGTAATGAAAATAGTGATGAAAATAGTGATGAAAATAGTGATGAAAATAGTAATAACAATAATTATTATGATAGTAATAGTAATTCAGATTATGATAGTAATACTCTAAAAAAAAGAGTTAGTTTTGAAGAACCACTAGAAACATTTAATATTTTTAATAAATTAAAAAAAAAATCAAATGCAAATCAAATATCTATAGATAAACTTGAAACAAAAATGGATAAACTTACGCAAAATCAAGATATAATATTACAACAGCAAAATAAAATTCTTGAATTATTATTAAATAAAACCACTACACAAGATAATAACGATGTGGAGGTAGATGATGATAATGATGGGAAGGATAATTCCGATTAGAAATCTGGGTCTCCAACCATAATAAATCTTACTTTATTCGGGTCATCTGGTTTAATTGCAATTTTACCTATCAAAATTGGATTTACCCCACTTTTCTTAGCAGCAATATAACTATCTAAGTCATAAACTTCTCCTATCTTTTTATTTTTCTTATTAGTTCTTTTTAAAGCATACTTAATTCCTTTAATAGTAATTGGATATGCTTTCCATGTAATTTGTTTTTTATTAATCTTAGAAATTTGTTCTTTTTCTTCTGTACCATAAGATGGTTTATAAGAAAATGATGTTGGTGGAGGATTTCCAAAAGAATAACATGCAATTCCTTCTTTAGCATTAGAACCTGCATGAATTGCACAATCCATTGATGATTCTTTCACTGCTTTCAAAATACCAGCAGTAATGTTCTTCTTTATATTTGATATTTCATAAAGTGCCTCGTCCGTTGTAATAGTTGTCGAACCATATTCTTCTATTGCTTGTTCACTATCTAATTTACTTTTGTCTTTCAACTTCAGTTCTACAGAAACCAATTGATTTTTTTGTTCTTGAGTTTCTCCCTTTGGATCACCCTCTAACTGCCGTTCCGTAAATGTCATTAAATACATAAATACCTCCACCGTCTTGTATTCTTCTGCTAATGCCTGATGACTACAAATACGTCTAGCACGTCCTATAACTTGTTCTGGTCTTACAGGATGCCAATACGGTTCCACAATATGAACATATCGTGTGTTTCTCAATGTAATACCTTCTGAACCACTGCTAGTAATCATAATAACCTTGACCACTTCACCCATATTATTATTTGCAGCCATCTTTTTTAATTTAGTTGCAAGAGTACTAGGTATTGAACCCCATGTTCCATTAAATATATTTCTTATTATTTCTCTTTCTTCCGCATCCTCTGTTCCTGTATATAAAGCATATGTTGGTTTTCCAATATCCTCTTCCGTCATATTTAAATCCCATAACCCTGCAGAATTCTTTTTAATTTTAAACCTCGCAAATCCATTCTCTTCTAGAATCATTGAAAAAATTCCCACACCTTCTAATGTTCTAAATTGTGAATAAATTAAATGTAATCCTGGATGCTCTGGGTCTACAATATTTTCTAGTAATTTCAAAAACTTTGGACTATATTTTTCTAACCCATCTCGTGTTAAATATTTCTCTCCATTTTTTTTTAATAAATCAATGGCTTTTTCAATTCGTGCTTGATAATTATTATTTGTATTTTCTTGAATATTTTGTTTAATTTCTTGAACTTCTTCTAAATCATGACGTCCATCAATATTATCTAATCTATCTTGAACATTTTCACCATCTAATAAATCTTCATCTGCATTAGCAACTATTAATTTTAATTGTTCTTTTATTTTTTTATTTTCTTTTGGCATAGGTCTTGTTAATAAAACTTCTTTACCCTCATCGTCAACTAATTCATTTGGAAATACAAAATTACAAAAGGCACGTGAAAAAATCCTATATGTTGAAGTTGTTTCTCCATAAACACCTGAATCACCTGCCTTTTTTCTTTTTCTAGCATTTTTCGTTTCTTCTTTTCTTTCTGCATTACGAGCATCCTCATATGCTCCTAATTGAAAATCGCTCATTGGTATTTTTATAATATGCAAATCGGTTGCCTCATCATATTTGGGTAAAAGTGCTTCTTGCGCACTTCTAAAATAAGATGTCAATCCTAATATACGTCTTTTAAGAAGATTTACTTCTTTTAATTCTCCAAACTTTCCCTTTGTTGTATCTATAAATAATCTATTAAATTCATCTAATCTATCTGGAAGTGCCTTATATTTTTCTATTTTAATATTATCCATTAACATATCAATATCATTATCCTTCAGTTTTTGTGATAATTTTCTCAGAAATTGTTTCTCATCTCTTTCGCTTTTTTTACTCTTAGAAATACCCCTATATTTTTCCTTGCTAGTGCGATTACCAAACCCAAATGGATTACGAGTAACTACTAACATATTACTCGTTGGTTTATATTCTATATAATCTACTAATCTATCTGTCTTTAAAATACTCATAACTTTTTTCTGGTTTATTTTTTTTCTAGCATTTGAAGTACTCAACGGAATGAAATAAGTTTTTATATATCCTCGTAATATATTGAAAAGTATTCCTACCTCATTGGGATAATTAATAACTGGTGTCCCTGTTAAGAAAATAATTCTACAATTTTCGGCATCCAACAATAATTCATATAACTTCATTGATAAAGTTTCTTTCTTTTTTTCTATTTTATTAACAATTCTACTTACAAAATTATGAGCCTCTTCAATAATAATTACCTTATTATCAAAAGGATTAGAAGTATTATACATTTCTTCTGAATCTTTTATGAGTTTATCTAAATGATCCTTACGTATACCATTATAATTAATGAATCTGTATTTTTTCTGAATCATTTTATTTATTTGGTTATCAATCTCTTTTTGTTTCTCAGGTGCTAAATTATTAAAATTAGGTGGTTTTTTATCTACCATCCATGCACCTCCTTTTTTTCTAATTATTTCAACTGGAAGATTAAGTATTTCACTCAATGCCTTTTCTATATGTAAATTTCCATTTGTTTCAATAAATTCCCAATGTTGATTGATTTTATAAATTGGGTCTCCACAAATTTTCATTTCACTTACATAATTCATTCTAAGCGATGCAGGTGTCATAATAATAACTTGTTTTGTATCTTTCAAACCCTCCGCGATTCCTATAGATGCACAAGTTTTACCTGCACCTAAACCATGATAAAGTAATAAACCTCTATATGGACTGTAGATGTTCATATAATCTCGAACAATTTGTTGATGAATCATTAAACCAAATTTTTTCTTTTTTGCTTGTGCCATTTTTTCACATGTTATATCTTGTCCGGCTTCTGTTTTGAGTTTATCTGAATAAGGTTTAAAAAGAGAATTCAAAAAATTAATAAATATTTCGCGATTATTCATATAATATGCAGGTGCCTTGATAAATACATTTGGATCCTTTTTACCTAAACGTTCTCCCAATGGTTTATCACCTACTTGTATAGAAGTTGCAGGAACATCTAAACTTACTGATTCTATTTCTTTTTTTGTTCTTGTTTTTCTGGTTTTTTTTGTTTTTGTTTCACCATCATTATCAGTTGACGGTAATGTCATCTTTGTTTTTAATTTGGTCGATTTTGTTAATTTGGTCGCTTTCGTTAATTTGGTCGCTTTTGTTATTTTTGTTGGTTTTGAAATGGAAACTCCAGTTTGTGATATTTCCGCAACTTCTTTTTCTGCATCTTCTAAAGTAGAACCAATATTTGGACTAACTTCTTTTCTACTAATATCATCTTTTCTACTAATATCTTCTTCCACCTCACTAGGTTCTTCAGTTTTTTCTTTAATAATAGATAAATCCTTAGGAAATTGGGTTTTCTTAAGTTGTGAAGGTATAGCAATACTGGGTGTTGATATTACATCTAAATCTCGTTGTTGTTGAGTTTTTACCTCTTCAACTAGAGTTTTGTATGTTTTATTTTTATTTAATTTTAATCTTTGTCTAAATTCTGTCATATCTGGTGCTTCTTCGGTTCTATCAACTATTGTAGTTTCTACTTGTACTTCACCCTTTTTTGGTGCCCTAATACCCACCTTTTCCATTTTGACAGGAACTTTCTTTTTTTTTAATAAAGATAACAAACTTTCAGACATCTATAAATTTTAATGCTAAAAAAACTTTATATTTTAATATGTTAAATCTTATTAAAATATAAAGTTTTAAGATAATTTTTCTATTGCCATTTTACATGCCGATTGCTCTGCTTTTTTTTTAATCTTATGTTTATCTTCTGCTAAAAATATAATCATTTTTTTATCTGGATTATTTATCAATAATTGTTTAATATTGTCTAAAGGTTTATTATTATTCACAAAAAATTCTACTTTCAAAATATTATCATCACTTGGTTCAAATTCATGTGATTTTACATTTAAACACAAATAAACTCCCATATGATATCCTTCTTCCTCATCCCAATCACTAACTTCCCTATATACTGGTGTAACTTGAAAGCCCTTTTGTAATTTAACTTGTAATATATTTTTATAATTATCATCATTTTGTATAAGTTCCATCCAATTTACATGCTTTTTAAAAATACTCTCTACAAATATTTGGGCTATTTGAAATCCCGGACCAGTTACAAAAACATTATCAAACCATTTATCATCATCATGTATAGAAATTTTATTAAAATCTAAAAAAAGAGCACCCAAAAAACTTTCAAATAAACATCCCAATTTTTTTAAATTTGTTCTTGTTTTCTTTTCTTCAGCATTGGCTGATATAATATACCATTTATTTAATCCCATTTCATATGCCATACGACCAATCGATTCATTTTTAACCAATGCTATTTTTTTTTCTGTCATAAATCCCTCATTTTCTTTTGGAAATCTACGATATAAATAATATTTTGTAATACATTCTAAAACACCATCCCCTAGAAATTCTAGACGTTCGTTTGATTTTGTACGAAGTCTCATACAATTACCTGGTTGTTCGGCTATAATAATTCCATTTTCTTCATTTTCTAATTTTGGACGTTTACAATATGATTTATGTACAAATGCACGTTTGTATAGATTAATATTATGAACTTTATCTGGTACGCCATATTTCTTTAAAATATCGCATACCTCACTTTCTGTAATTTCTTTGTTTCTTTCATTATATGGATTAAAGATTAATTCTTCTTCTTCTTTGTGAATGTCACCATCTTGCATAATAGATTTTTCAGTCATTGTAATAAAATATAACACCATCTTTCTATATTCGTTCTATAAAGTATTATTTGAATTATAATATTTTTTTATATATATATATATAATGTCAAAACCTATCCCTCCAAATAGTTTTGTTAGACATGTTGTCGATAGAACAGGTCCTTATTCCAAGATAACAGATAAATCAAGAAAAGAATTATTACAAAAATTAGTAAAAGAAGATAATACACCATCAATAAAAAGTTTACCCGATTCTCCAGGAAAAACAAGACTTTTAGAAAAATATAAAAAAGTAAAAACTTACTTAAAATGGCATTTACATAATGATTACCCGGAATCATCTGAAACAAAATCAGTAAATACACAATCTGGAGGAAAAATAAGAAAGAAAAGAAAATCTCGCAAAAGAAAATCTCGCAAAAGAAAATCTCGCAAAAGAAAATCTCGAAAAAGATCCCGCCAACGACGTAGAATATAATTAAGTTTTATTATATAATTGTAATGGATTATAATGACTGTAAATGGCTAATAAAAAATTTATATATAAAATATATCTATGTTTTTTAGGAACAAAACATTTTTTTCCTTTCCCTAAAAACGTTTCATTAAATAAGTAATATTCTAATTCTGATAAAATACATTTATTATTATTGAATTTCCATGATATTATTACTATTAAATATAACCATACTATTTGGGGAAAATATACCCATAAAAAAGGTATTGTATACATTCCAATAGTATGTAATCTAAACCATATATTTTTTATACTTACTGGCATATAAAATAATATTATATATAATATATTTTTATATATTTTTTATCGACTTAAATAACTTATTTATTTAAATAACTTATTTAAGTATTTCATATAATTAAATTAATATATGAAATTAAGAGTAGATTATCGAGAAAAAAAACTTATTAAATTATTAAATGCTTATCTTGTACAATTCAATCTTAATAATATTACTATCATAATAGAGTCATTAGATGTTGGTGATTTGATTATTTGTGATGATGATGATAAAGAAAAACTTATAATAGAAAGAAAAAGTTTAAATGATCTTGCCAGTTCCATCAAAGATGGACGGTACGTAGAACAATCTTTACGGTTATCGCATTTTTCTCTCCACAATCACAACATTATTTATCTTATAGAAGGGAACTTATCAACATGGACAAATCGTTATAAGGTTCAAGCCAATACTCTTCACAGTGCTATATTCAGTCTCAACTATTATAAAGGGTTTTCCGTTCACAAAACCAATGATATGACCGAAACGGCGGAATATATTTTACGGGTTTGTGATAAATTAAATAGAAGTCAAAAAAAAGTTCCATATTATTGCAGTGGAGAGATAAATTATAATGATGAAAACTATGTAAGTGTTATAAAAAAAGTAAAAAAAGATAATATTACTCCAGAAAACATTAGTGAGATTATTCTAAGCCAAATACCAGGTATAAGTGCTAAAACCTCTCAAGTTATTATAGATAAATTTGGGTCACTTTATCAATTATTAAATGCACTCAATGAAAATCCCAAATGTATGGATAATATATGTTTTATTACAGATAAAGGTACGAAGAGGAAAATATCAAAAAATGCCATAAGAAATATATCACAATATTTGCTTTATCAAAAATCGAATATTATTAACATAGACACAAATGAATAATAATTATTTATCCAAATATGATTCAAATAAGATTCAAATATGATTCAAATAAGATTAAACTATTTTTTTTTAATTTATACATATATACATATATAAATGAAATCAAAACAAATAGTTTATACTTTAGGATATATTACACTTTTCTGTGTTGCATTATACTTTGTATTTGGTATTTTAAAACTCAGTGGTAAAGGATTGTCTAGTATGGGATTTGATGGAAATATTGTAGAGGGTATGGATAATAAACGACAATCAAAATTGGACGAAAAACTGGAAAAATTTAAAGAAATGATGGAAAAAATGAAAGAGAATATTGATAACGCTAGTGAGTCATTACCATCAAATTTAGATGAAATAAAATCATCTATAAAAGAAGGATTGGAAATGCATGTAGAATTACAAACCGACTCATTGATCACGATGATGATGGAACAATTTAAGAAAAAGAATGGTATGAATTCTATAATAAAAACACTAAAAATGAAAGGAATAGGAACTTTCGAAGAAATTTATGAAATAAAAAAGTTTATAAAATTGTTAGATGGTGATGATGCTGGTAACTCAGATTAATAATCAAGTTCATGATGGTAAATATCAATATGCATATTCAAATGCACCCCAAATTATATAGTAAATCTTTAAGAGTTCAAATTTTACCATCAATATATTTTTTCAAATTTTCAAAAACTGTAAAACTAATTGAATTTACCACTACAGACCTAGTTGCGGCAATTGGAAATCCTTTCCAAAAATTACCCATTTTAATGGCTTCTTTTATTGTAATCCGTTGTGCTATTTGCCTAGAACGTATTACATCTAACGGATAACTTACTGTCCAATTAGATAATCCAGCAGCCCCTCCTGCGATTAATGAATTATATTTTAGGTCATCTCGCATCCAATGATAAATTCCAAAATATAAAGAAAGTGCTACCATTTCTCGACTCATTGTCATTTGAAATCCTTTTGCACCTTTAAACATTGACAAACCTACATTTTGATTTGTTTGTCGTTTTATAGTAAAAGTATCTACAAAAAACATTGGTGGTGAAACAATTAAACCCCCAATTATTCCAGATAAAAAATAACTATTTGTATATTTATATGTTCTTTCTTTTATTGGAAAAACCATCATATTGAAAAATGTCCCAGACATTAACGGATATCTTACTCCTCTATAATATTGTTTTAATGGTAACCCATACCATTTTTTATTATTTTGAATCAATACCTTGGCTGTATTAAATGGGTGTCCTATTATCGTCTCACTTATACCAACACCAAATGCAGATATAATATCAGACATTAAATTATATACATTATATAATTATATTTAATTACTAAAATATAATTATTATCTTATTACTCACTGTTTCATGTAAGTTTCTGGGTCATCTACCTGGTCTAACACATTTCGCGTACGTCCAGTAAATTCTCCATTATCAATTGCTTCCTGAGTAAATTTATGTCCCTTCCAATTAGCATCCATAGGATTTGGACTTCCATCACTAGTTGTCATAGTAATATTATCCAATGGTGTTTTAACTCCTATACGTTCATCGTTTGGATCAAATCCAGCATAATTATTTTGATTGTATGGAGGGTCATCCCTATTTGAATCTAAAAGAAGTCGTTCTTGTGCTTTTCTATAATATGGATCTGCTGCGAATCCTAAATCTTGATTTAAAGGATCGCCTGAAAGTCTATACCCGCGATTATTTTGTGTATCATAACTTTGTTCGTAATATAACATAGGACAGTTAACCCCTACACGTTGAGCCCATTTAATATATTCAGCATATTCTTCTAAATTATTAAAAATAATTGGATTCACTCCGGGAATCATTGCTTTTTTTGTATTTATTAAATGTATTTTATTTCCCTTTTTTACAAGCATATTAGGACACTGAGATATAGACATATTAAATCCTTCTACAAGGTCATTACTTTTATATGTTAAACAATACATTAATCCTAAAATAAATACACTAGTGATTATGACAAGTTTATTATCCATATATATATATATACTTCAACAAATAAATTTCTCACCTTAGTTTAAATGAAAATAATAAAAGTTACTCCTGAAAATATAGATAGTTTTAATAAGGAAATTAAAACACCTAATCTTATTGCATTTGTAAAAATTTATAATGATAATTGCGGTCACTGTAAAGATTTAGAACCTAAATGGGAAAAATTAGAAAACGAACTAAAAAATGAAGATGCAAATGGACTTTTAGCAAGTTTATCTTCTGAACACCTAGAAGATGTTGATTGTGATACAGACATCAATGGAGTTCCTACTCTTCGTGTATTTCAAGGAGGAAAAAGAAAAATGGATTATGAAGGAAAAAGAGAAACAGATGATATGAAACTATTTTTTAAAAATTTACTAAAACCTCAAAAAGGAGGAAAAATAAAATCAATTATAAAAAAAAATATAAAATACCTTAAAAAAAGCACTAGTAAAAAAAATAAAAAAAAGAAGAATAAAAGAAAGAATAAAAGAGGCGGATTTTGTTTAACTAAAAAATGTAAAAAAGAAAAACAAAAGAAAAAAGAACAAAAAAAAGATATACAGATTCATAAGGATTTTGAAAATGATCGTTACAAATTAGCATGGGAAGTTTGTGACATGAATGATAAAAATGAATATGATAAGTGTGTTAATAATATAGTAGGGAAAAAAACTAAATCTCCGGATGAACTTATAAAGGATATTAACATATCAGACATAAATAATGATAAGTCTATTCATAAGGAAATCAAACCTCCTACCGGCATGCGTAGAAGAAATACTCCTCCTGGATTATCTAAATTTAGAGATACACAATTGGGAGGAAGACGAAGACGTAGAACCCAAAAGAAACGTTCTCGTAAAAGTAACTCTCGTAGAAGACGAAGAACTCGTAAGAAAAGAAAAAAATATCGTAGAAAAAGATAATTATAACTTACTAAATAACGTGTATTTGTCTATATTGGTGCTGTTGGATTTAATTTCATATTATGAATAACTAATGATTTTTTACCATAATTAAATTTTAATAACACTTGTTCAATACTTTCACCATAAAAGGATGAGTTTATTATTTTTTGACTTTTTGGACAATACCATTCTATTGTATAGATGAGATATGGACTTTCTTTTTTCTTTAATGTGGATTTTAATTGGTATATATGTTCATACATCTTCACCAAACAATCTATTTTATCAGAACCGTTTAATGTATGTAACAAAAAATGTGCCTTATGTGTAGGATTGTATGTTATTAAATTTAATTTTACATCTAAAAGTTGAGATTCAACTGTATAATTTTTCCCTTGTGATTTATAAAAATCCAATAATGAACTAGGCCCCATCATTTCAATATATTCGAAATGCGCTGAACAGTTATTATCATTACTTATTAATTTTTGAATAGCATATTCGCCTTCATATATATTAGTAAATTTTATAGATGACATTATATTAATTAATTATATATTATTATTTAAATATATAATTAAGTTTAATTTTTTATTTAAATATATAACACAAAATATTAACTAATGAATATTAAAAAAGCGAATAATTTGTTTAAACAACAAAAATTTAATAAAGCCATAAAAATATATAAAAAATATATTTCTAAAAACATTTCATCACAAGAAAAATGTATAAATTTAAATCAATTAGGATTATGTTATTTTAATTTAAAACAATATAATGAAGCATTTAAATTTTTTGAAAAAGCACTAACTTTTCATAAAATTCATGATATTTATAGTAACGCTGGTTCTTGTCTTACAATATTAAAATTATATGATAAAGCAATTAAGTATTATCTTAAAGGATTAGATATACAAAAAACATTTAGAGGTTTAAGGTGTTTAGGAAGTATATATTTTTATAAAAAAAGATATAATGATGCAATTGATTATTATAATCAAGCCTTAGAAATTAATAATACGCCTGAAATATTATATGATTTATCATTTGTGTTAATGGTATTAAAACAATTTGGTAAAGGATTTAAACTATATGAAAATCGTTTATTATTTAATAAGGTAGTTCAAGGAAAACCTAGATTAGAATTACCAGAATTAAAAATTTGGAATGGTACAGATAAATGCAATCATTTATTAATAGTATCTGAACAAGGGTTGGGTGATAACATTTTTTTTTATAGGTATATTATTGAGTTATCAGAAAAATATCCAAATATGATAATAACTTATTTTTGTAGAAAACAAATACATCATATATTTAAAAAATATAAGAATATTAACATAATTATTGATCTTTTCTTTCCATCAAGATTTAGTTATAAACTTTATATTATGAGTTTACCTTATATATTAAAAACTACATATATTGTCCCCAATATTAATAATTATATTATTATTGATAAAAAGAAAGATGAATTTTGGAAAAAAAAATTATCAGGATTAAAAAAATTTAAAATTGGTATATCATGGAAAGGTTTATTACATTCATTTATTGAAAAATCTATACCATATGAACAGTTAAATTCTTTAACACAATTAGATGCAAGTATAATTTGTTTACATAAAAATAACGATATACAAGATATTGACAAGAATTTATTTGAAAATCCTATACACTTTTATAATATTGACGAAGATCAACCTTTTTCAGACACCATTGCTATTTTAAATAATATAGATTTACTTATAACTATTGATAGTTGTTTAACTTATATTGCTGGTACAATGAATATAAATACATTATTATTATTAGGTAAATACAGTGATTGGAGGTGGTTTAATGATGAACACGACGCAACTCCTTGGTACAATTCTGTTAAACTTGTTAAATCTATGAAAGATTATAATGATTGGAAAAGTATTATAAATGATACAAAAGAAATCGTTTGTAAATTAATAAAAAATCCAGAATATAAATTTTGTAATATTCCAAACTTAGCAATTGATAATGATAATGACAATGACAATGACAATGACAATGATAATGACAATGACAATGACAATGACAATGACAATGACAATGACAATGACAATGACAATATTGAATTTTATGAAGTTCCTGAAAAAATAACTAATATTTGCTCAATACCAGTATCTATAGGAGAATTGTGGGATAAATACACTATTTTACTTATCAAAAAAAAAATGATAAAAGATATAAAAAAACAAAA
>JACKZZ010009895.1_pt1 | contig 29528 bp, 16 predicted proteins | sample 8027871 | NCBI WGS metagenome assembly JACKZZ01 (sample SAMN15724774, study PRJNA655200) | protist metagenome | isolation source: fluorescence activated cell sorting (FACS) single amplified genomes of... | place: USA: West Boothbay Harbor, Gulf of Maine | collected 2000-07-19
TTTCAAGCGGAGGGCGACCTCGCGGGCTGGCCTGCGCCCCCACTAAAAGCTTTTGAGGTGGACCGCCTCTTGGAGCGCCAGCCCGCGCACAAAGCGCTGGCGAGCGTGCTGAGCCAGATCTCAAGCGTGCATATGACTGCCACCTTGCTCAAGGTATGTTTTGACGAGAAAACAAACGACCAGGGGCTACGCAGCGTCCTTGGGGTCCTGCGCCTGCTCTTGCAGCTGCTAGCGCACCCATCTCTGGGCGTGTCCGCGATCGCGGGCCCTTCATTTTTACCCTTCCTCCGCCTGGCCAACAAGCAGGCCAACCTGGGCAAGAACGCCTCGCGGCACCCGGTTGTCTTGCAAACACTCCAGCAAGAGGTCAGGGCGGTCTTCCCGGTGCTCCTCAGGAGTATTGCGGACAAACTGATGCGATTCGGGCTGCAGGAGGCCCTGGACCTGAACTTTTCCGACTTGGACAAATCTTGTGGTGTCGTGGAGAATCCACGCGTTCGTTTCGCGCGCGCGGACTGGGACGAGTGCGAGGAGGACCTGGATGGGTTGCACGCCGGGTTCTGCGGCGCGATGTCCTCGCTGTGTCGTAATCTAGCCATTATCGACGCACCGCTCTGCGTTCTCTTCCTCCGCATGCGTATCCAGTACGCGTGCGGAGTGGGGCGCAACCCTTTCAGCCCGGAGCATGAGCACTTCCTGCCAGACTCTTTAAACGTGTGCCAGATTTGGGTAGATCCGCAGACCGGGTTCGGCTCAGCCAACTCGCCTTGCGTGTTGTACGCGAGCGGGACCGCTATGCTCTGCGATTTTTTGGTAAACGGTCTTCCGCCGCAGACCTTTGAGCAGGGCTTTGGAGGGAATGTGGAGGCCCAGCTACGGCTTGGTGTGGAGGCACTCTTGAGGAGTTCCACGCAGGATCCCGTGCTCCTGGTCAAGCACATGCACATACTGACGCGCCTCCACCGATGCTACGCGCCACCGGGGTCTGTGGTGCACCACCTACTGGGCAGCGTGCTGGACAAGTTCTTCGGACTTGTGTTGTATCGAACGCCAGAAGAGGAGAAAACCGACACCAAGGTGGGATTACTCCACCCCAACTCGGCGCTCTGCCGCAGGAAGGCCTGTATGGGGCTAATTGAGGTCTGCCAGGCCTGCAGCGACGGACACCACCGCAAGGGCTGGAAACGAAAATCTATCCGAGCGGAATTTCCGCAAACGAGCGCACTAGCGGGCGAGCTGCCCCGGTTCTGCCAACGAGTCGACAGCATGGTCCGCTCCGAGGCGGGCGGCGGCGTGGACGGAAACGAGCGGCTTCTGCTGTACGAGATGCTCGTGGTGGTGAGCAACTCTCTGCGCGACCTCGACCAGCAGGCTTTGTTCTTGGATCAGATCTTGGGGCTCTCCGACGCGCTCCCTGTTCTCGTATCTCCGGAGCTCGAGCTGGCCTGCCAGAGCGCGGAGAACTTGAGCGCTTTTGTAACTTGCCAAAACCAAAACCCAAAAGCAGAAGCAAGGGTGTCGCCTGCAGCGGCGCAGGTCAAGCTCGCGGTGAGTACCCTGCTGTGCGTGGCAAAGCGCAGCCGTCCGGTGGTTGTTGGCCAGGAAAACCTGTACCCCTTTGCTCGCAAGTGGCCGCAGCTCCTGCCTATTTTGTGCAACTTGCAAAGGGCGCTGCGTAGCGTGTGGGACTATCGGTTCCAGGGTAAGTCCTCGCCCTTGTTGTTTTTGCACCCGGAGGAGCTGCGGAGCATCCTGGGGCACACACAGTACGTGGAGCTTTTTGGCGCACCGATTTACTCATTGTCGTCCTTGACCTACCTGGTGAAAGAACCGACCTTTGTGATGGAAAAGGAAAATGAAAATTTTGGGGAAAACCAAGTCGCTGCGTGGTACCAAGTCGTGACCGACGTTCTACTGGGGCTCTTTAGCTTGGCCGTGCGCCACGCAAAACAGGGCTTCTTCAGAGTCCCTGAGGAGGCCGTCACGATGACCACTCAGTACGTTCTCCACCTCTTGCAAAAGTCAGAGCACCGCCACTTGCGAAAGCTCTGGAGCAGCTTCCTATTGGAGCTCACCAAGATGTGCCCGCCGGATCTCTTCACTCCGGTGCTCTGTCCCGCGCTCTGTCACGCGGTGCAGCACACAGCGCGCCGTATGGAGATTTGTTGGACCCAGCCCGAACAGATGCAGAATTTTGACCCCGTGCTTTGCGGAGTTTTGGAGAAATCCCTTCACAACAAGCACGGGTCGCTGGATGTGCTACGAGATACCATCCTGGTGCTTTTGGGGCGATCCTTCATGCAAGTCTTGGAGATTTTGTTGGAGGTTGTAGACCCGGCCAACAAACTCCATACCAAACAAAACGAGCCTGAAACTTTTGAAGACCAGATGGATTTCCTCCTACACACCGAGCTCGATACAGACGACACGGGTTCTTCTTTGAAAACTACTTGCAAGAAAAAGACCGAGCTCAGTCTTCGCTCACAGGCCGTGCTGCGCCACCCCGAGCTGGCCAGCGCCTGCCTGCACGCGTGCTCTGTGATGATACAGTCCGCGGATGACTTTGTGGCGAACAAGGCCATCTGGCTCGCCCACAAGCTCCTGCCTTTTCTCAAGAGGTCGCCCCAGCTTGCGCCTTTCCTGGCACCACCCTTTCTCTTTCAGGTCGCTGCGCACAAGCTCGTGCTCAAGTGCGAAAGACCTCTTACTGGCCAGGAGAACCCAAATCGACCGGCTGAGAAGACGGGGGACTCTGCAAGCGAGAGTGAGCACCAGCTCTTGGTCCTGTTAAAGGATATTTATGCTGAAATTGTTTGTGGCGAGTCTGCGGCGCAACTTGTTTTGCTCCGCCACAACAAGGCCTCCAAGAACCGGGCTATAAATCCTCTCGACCTCACGCACCTCCGTCACAAGACACTAGACTTTTTAGCAAACTTGCCGGGTGTCAAGCCGCAGAGCTTGTGTGACCTGGAGAACAATTTCCGTCAAGCCAGGAACGAGCGCCTGCAGAAGTTGGTTTTCCGTGACTTTATCTTTGATGTTTTTTCGACAACCGACCCGCAAGCCCGCCACAAGCCTTTGCGTCCTGTGCCGCGGAATTTAAAGGACCAGCCAGACTGGACCAAGGCTCAGAATGCAAAGGATCTCGGGATAGCAGCTTTATTATCCTAGCTTCTCTTCCACGCCTGAGGAAGATGTCATTAGGAAGAAAATTCTCGCAAACGCGCTTCGCCATGAGGTGGATTGGAAAAAGATCCGTACAAGTCGTGGTCATACGAAGAAAGAGGAGGAAGGGCTCTGAGAGTCTTCGAAAACCGTGAAAACTCAAGTTTAGTCATGGCGAGCTATGAGGTTCCAGAATAACCAAGCGAGTTTTACTTCGACATGTTGTTTAATCTGCAAATCTCGCACGTAGGTCCCTTGGGAAACAACGAGTTGATGACGAAACTTTGGGACCAAGTTTGAACTAAATCCGTCCGCCACTTCATGCGCGAACTTTCCGATTTGAGGAAGCGTTTCACCATCTAGCTCTTCCTGGGAAGACTCTTGGAAGTGGATGCGAGTGGCGATTAAGGGTTCCATGAGTGTGAGAAAGGCACGGGTTAGGGTTAGAGTCAAGTGAACAAGTAAAAGTGCAAGTTTCGAAACCTCTCAATTTAAACCAATTAATCCAAGTACACTTTGGAGGTGGTTTTTCTACCCCATACACCAGCCTAGATGAAATCTCACTTGAATTGACCGTCTAACTTTTCAACAACAATATACCTCTATTAAGGAACAGACCCCTTATCCGTTAGATAGATTTGTTGCGATTTGTTGTTCTCCCTTACTCTTTAAAGAAGAAAGATCACAAATCCTTCCACTCCTCAGTCTTGACCACAGGCGGCAAGTCATCCGGGTGCTGAATGGAAATCTTAAAGTTGCCCCATTCCTGTGTGCCCAGATCAACATCGGGCAAGGGCACCCCGTGCTTGCGAAAGACAGCCGCAATAGAAGCGCGAAGCTGGAAATCATACGCGTCGAAAGCTAGGACATTCTCCAAGGCTGGTACCAAACCATCCTGCGGGAACTGCTCAAGGTGAACGGCCACGGCCACTGCCTCACGCACACTGTACGGGTACGCGAGCAGCCCCTTCTCCACCATCTCTCTGAGCTCTTTGAAGGCATTGACGAGACTGAGTAGCAAGTTTTGGTCGACGCTGGGGGCGTACTTCTGGAGCAAGAAAAGCTCGGACTCCGGGTCCGGGTTGGACACGACGTGCGTCGAGAAGATGTCGCCGATCTCGCGGAAAAAGTTGTTTCCGAGAAAAGGGAAGCCTGGGCGGTTAGCTAGAACCCAGAGCTTGAAGTTGGGGTGAATCGGCACGACTTTGGCTTTTGGGTCGATTTTCAGCTCCTGTTGTGCCCGTATTGGCGAGAGCAACCTTCTGCCGTCGGCCAGTAGCATCTCTTTGTCTTCTACTAGACTCTTGAGGACGGCCACCACCTCAAGGGGCGCCTTGTCGGCCTCATCGATGACTAGAACCCGGCCGTGGACAACGGCACGGACCAGCGGCGAGTCATCCCACACGATCATGCCTTCTTTAAGGTTTGGGGCCAGTGTGAGGCTGCCCACGGTCGAGTCGCGATGCAGCTGGACGTACTCACGCTCCAGACGGAGGAGCTGGAGCAGGCGGTCGGTCAGTTTGTTTTTACCCACGCCCTGGTTGCCGATGAGTAGCAGGTGGTTTTCCCCGGCCTTCAAGTCCTTCAGGATGCTGCGGAGCACTTTGACGTGAACGGGCATGTCGAAGAAGACGGGTGCCGGCACGAGCTCCGGTCGTGCGGGACTACAGACCTCCACCTCGACGTCGCCTATGCAAAGGGTCTTTTCATTTTCTTTGATTTCCAGCTTGGTGGGAGTTTCCTCATCATTGATACTGTAGGGAGGGACGCCTGCCTCGTCCAAGAGGTCCTCCAGAGCCTGTCTCTGTGACTGCGGAAGGAAAGTACCCAGCAAGGCCTCGACCAACGACGCCCGCAGCGTCTTGGCAGCGTCCAGCGGGAAAGCCTCGCAACGGCGACCAATTCGCAGGAGCTGCCGCGTGGATAACGGACTGATACCCAGGGTTTTAGCCACAGTCGTGGTGGCCTTCATATTCAGCAAAACCTTCTCCTTCTCCTTGGCATGGAATTGACCCACCAAATCACTGCGCGTGCGAAGCTTCCGCTTGTAGCCCCTGGACATGTAGAACTCGGGCTCTTCGGGTTTTTGAGATCTTTTTCTACTCTCAGGCTCTGCCTGCAAAGCCTCCGCGAATTTGACCACCAAATGGACGACCTCCGGTGGCGCCTTGGGGAACGCGCGGAAAACCAAGGCTTCGTGGTCCGTGTGCGTGAGCTCGGGGAGGAAGTGCGATGAGAACATGGCTAGGATATTCGCGTTCACCCACGGATTCGTGTCTGATGGCGGGAGCCCCAGTGCGACCACCCTAAAGTTTTTGTGCACGACCCCTCGCGTGCCATCGAACAAATCGAGATCGCGATCTACGAGCGCGCGCTGGATCACCGCCAACGTATCGGTGTGCACTCGGTCTACGCCATCTAAGACGCAGAGTTTCCCAAAGAGCGCCGCCTCCACCAATGGGCTATGTTCCCAGGTGGTGTTCCCCACCTCGTCTGTGGCGCGTCGCTGGAGCAGATCGCGCGCCGTCATGTCTTTGTAGAGATTGAACACGATGGTGTGGTACCCGATTTCCGCACCGAAAGACCGAGCCAAGAGGGATTTCCCGGAGCCAGCTCTGCCCACTACAAGAGAGTGTCTGCCCACGCAGTGGTCTTGGAGGAGGCCCGTGAGGACGGCCTGCACAGAGTCGGTTTTGTGGTACACCTGCTGTCCTGGGACCAGACCTCTAGCTCCAGTTTGTTCGGTTTCGGTTTCGGTTTCGGTTTCGGTTTCGCAGAAGAATGGTCCAACAGGCGCGGATTCCTCGACAACCTGGTCACATTTCTCGCTTTTTGTGCTGAACACAAACTTGGCTTCTGATGGCTTCTGATTCTTTTTCGCTTTCGCTTTCGCTTCCTGGAACGTGTAACGGGACGGATAAAAGTCGGCTTGGTTTAGCGAATACTGATCCAAAGCCAAAGCCGCATTCCGGCGATGTACCAAACTAGTCTTGGTCAGCGGCAGACCGAAAGGCGGACCCGGCGCGACGTACGGAAAGAGACGAGCCAGCACTGACAAGGGACTCTCGTTAGGGAACTTTTTCAAAAGGTTTGTCGCATAAGAACCAAGAGAGGTGTGCGGGAAGTGCGGCATCCGTGGCCCGGTCTGCGCCTTTGAAATCCCCATCTCCTCGGCCGCCATCAGGGCCTGCGACACGCCCAGGACCTTCCTAAGGGAGGCCTCCAGGTTTTTGTCGAGATTGGACGATGAAGCGGGCAAATGCGACAGCATCTCCATCCACTGCACGCCCGCGGACCAGGGCTTGACGGCACGCGCCTGGAAGCGCGAACGCAGCGGCGGGTCCAAGGGCTTGCCCGTGTAGGGCGGTACGGGTATGCCCAATGCGACGACCCTAAAATCCGGATGGACACTCACGATCTTGTTGCGCTGGAGTTCCTCTTCGGAAGTCCCCGCTTTGAGGAGCTCCGCGAACCTTTTGTGGGAGACCAAAAAGCGGCCGTCGTCCAGTTGCATCTCGCGGTTCTCCAGGAGGTTGTTCAAAGTGGGGAGCACGTTGCGCTCGGCCTTTTCGATCCCGTCAAGTATTAGTAGTCGGCCCTGGAGAGCCGCCCGCACCGGCGCCTGGTCTTGGAACTCGGCCGTCTTGTTGACGATCTCGCGGCGCTGCTTCAAGTCCGCCTCGGTGGTGTCCCTGGAGATTGGAACCACCTCCACCTCCCGCTGCACGAGCTCCGCGTACCTCAGGGCGAGCCAGCGCCGTTGCGGGCCAGGCGGCCCCACTAAAAAGATGTCCTGGCCTAAAGAATCTTTCTGGAGCATCCAGCGTAGGTGCGCCAGGGCCTCTTGAGACGTGTTGCTCCCACCCTCGTGGTCGTAACCTTTCGGGACTAGTTCCGGGTTTAAAGGTTCTTTCACGCTCAGCCTCACGTCTCCGATGCGAATCTGAGCGGTGCTTCTACTTGTGGTACTAATTGGCCGTCTGACGCGATTACCAATAAAGAACCATCCCCGTTTCCTCACTGATAACATTGTTAAGAATTCTTGAATATGGTCAAAACTCACGAGCTGACAGTTTTGCTTGGTTTGAGAGCCCTTTAGGGAAGAATCCCAAATTTGAAAATAGCGATGGTGTTCAAAAAACCAGCCTACCTCATTTATCTTTTCCTCCTCTGCTCAATACTCCTCGCAATCGAAAAAAAACTCGCTCTGGCCCAGCTTCGGGCGTGGCTCGAGCCCCCACACGCAAGTTCAAGCTCAAAATTTGAAAACCAAAGTTTGCCAACACTAGCAGATATCCTCAATGAAGACGTCCCCTTCGAGGAGGAGGTTTCACTACAAGACTCGCTCCAAATCAGCGACAAGGCGAACCGCGTGTACTGCTTGGTGCCCTCTCAGTACAACAAACGCGGCAAGAGACTGTGGCCGTCTATCCTCCAATCATGGGGCCTACGCTGCGACACCATCAAATTCTTCGTGGACCCGCCCGGCCCGGACGACGAGCCGCCCCCGAAAATCTTCAAAGTCAAGGGCAAAGGGGGCTATCCCGACATGGAGGCAGAGGTGGTCGTCCTTCCGATGGTCCGCAAGACGGGTGGCATTTGCCCAGACGGCAAGGTGTGCCGGCACATCTGGGAAAAGATGTGGCGCGCGTGGGTTTTCGTGTCTGAGAACGATGTGGACAAAGCGGAGTGGTTCTGCAAGATCGACGATGACTCTTTCTTCATTCCCTCCAATCTGCGCAAGTACGTGCGCGACCAGGGCTGGTCTCCGGACGACAAGCACTACTTTGGCTACCGCGGCTGGTTCGACCCTCAAGACACTTTCGTGAGCGGGGTGTCGTCTGCATTTTCGCGCGGGACCGTGCGTGAGATGAGCCACCTATTCACCAACATGGACCACGAGTACGGCGACCGCAAGAATTTCAAATCCGGCAGGTGCGTGGACCGCGACGGTGCTACCGAGGAACGCACGACCTTTGTGTGCTTGAAGCAGATCGGGATCCTGGCCGAGCCCACGCACGACAAAAGATTCCGCAGAAGGGCCTTGCCTTTGGGAATCCCCTTCACGCTTACCTACTTTCGTAAAAAGACCTCCGAGAGCTGGTATTGGTTTAATTTGCCCTACAGTGAGGGGCAGATGGAGAACTGTTGTGCGCCGGATGCCTGGGGCATACACGGCTACAAGAACGAGCAGCGCATGCTCCGGATGGAGTGGAACTTGTACAACACCTCGATCGACGAGCTAAACAAGTCTCTGGACCACTTTACAGTGGGAGAAGATGATTGGTGGAAACATTGGTACACGTTGCAGCTGAAGGAGGGAATTGCAAGGGACATGCACCAGATCAAAACTGGGGGCCTCTCAAGTCTCAAGAGTTGAACGAGAAAATGATAGGGGGCAGAAAACTTAGTAGTTCAGTTAGAAGGTTGGAGTTTGGATTATTTTATTGCATTCACATCTACGTTTCTCACCCACTACCACCAAAGTCTCGATATTCGAACCTTCTCTTTGACCAAAGATCACGGGAGATTCACGCCAAATTGTGGATATTTTGTCCTGTAACCCATCTGAATAAAAAAATAATACTTTAATTTTTACCACTAACCAAATTTGCGACAGGATTTTTCCTCAATAAAGTCACAAAATTTACAACGATAAAGTCACCTTGAAAGGTACGTTTGTGATTAGTTAGGGTGTTTTGGTTGTTTATTTTGTGTGGAAAGAAGATCTTCTAACTCAACTCCTACTTCAGCTATTTTCTGTTCCTAATAAACAGCATAGAATAGGTAAGAATTGAAGCTTTCCGTTTGACTTAACTTGGGCCTTGTAAGGTGGTGCAGAGGAGTGGTAGGGATTTTCACGGCATGCGAGTCTGGTTATAGAGTTGGCTTAAAGCGGCTGTGAAGGTGTGGACCCTTATAACCCCTCACACCCACGTCAAACCGGAGAGCAGTTGCGACAGAAAAACGGTGAAGGAATTTTAGAGACCTAACGCGTGTTTTTTGTTTGTCAGGATGAAGGTCTCATTCGCGATTCTCTTAGCTTGCTGTCTGGTGTATACTGGAAATGCAGTGTGCCCTGGTGAAACCCCTTGCAGCCAGAGAGGACGATGCTCATCGAACGACCTTTGCGAGTGCGACCGCGGTTTCCATGGAGCTGACTGCTCGCAGCGTAAATGCTCTAAGCAACTTGCTTTTGCCGACATTGCTGACACGACTGTCACCAACCGTCAGCCTCACTACTACGCCACGTGCTCAAACGCTGGAATTTGCGACGCGGAGACTGGGCAGTGCGAGTGCTTCGAGGGCTACACAGGCACGGGCTGCCAGCGAAAGGTGTGCCCGAACGACTGCAGCGGCAAAGGCCAGTGCATCACCATTGGGCGTGCGAACTCTGGCTACACTGGCTGGGACGCCAACAAGCAGATGGTGTGCAAGTGCGACGCCGGGTTCACCGGCCCGGACTGCTCGTCTCGTATGTGCCCGCTGGGTGATGACCCGCTGACTACCGTAGACAGCACTGGTGTCACACTCCAGGTGGACGAAGTCCAGACTATCACGATTACCGACGACGGCGGCGCAATCACGGCTGGCGAGTTCACGCTTAAGTTCACGGACCAGATTGGTGGGGTGCATGAGACTATCGTGATGGACGTCACTACTGCGACGGCCATTACCGTCCAGGAGGCCCTTACGGCGCTGCCCAACAAGGTTATCCCAACTCTGACTGTGGCCAAGACGGGAGCCCTTAACACTGGTACCGTGACGTTCACCGTGACGTTCACCGACAAGGTGAACTCTGGTGACCAGCCAGAGTTGGTCATCGACGTTACTACGTGCGCTGCCTCTGGCTGCCAGCCGTACAAGGCGACTGCTCTGGCGGGCACCGGCACTACGACTGCATCTGTTGCGGAGACCACGAAGGGTACCAAGGAGCGTGCCGTGTGCTCGAACCGTGGCCTGTGCAACTCCGAGGAGGGCGTGTGCGTTTGTTCGGCTGGCTACACTGGTGTGGCATGCGAGTCGCAGACTGTGGCCACGTAAGATGGTCGTTAGAAATTAGAAGAAAAAGAAATGGAAAAATCGAAGCGGTGCAATCCCGGCTCGGTCTTAAATCTAAGCCAAGTTTTGCACGCTCATCTTGAATTGTTTGGTTCTTGAGAAAAAAGGTAGGAATCTTTGTCAACTCAAATGGGAGGGGGTATGTGACTGCCAAGTTTTGCACGCTCTTTCATCTTGAAAAATTGTTTGGTCCTCAAGATTTCTTGTATCAAGCAAGATTTCTTGAAAAAGGTGATAAAAAAGTAGTCTTTGGAAACTTTCTCAACTCAAATGGGAGGGGTATGTCACTTTTTGCCAAGACTCGCGTACAAACGCTCACACACGTTGGCGTATCGCTTCTTGGCCTCCGAGCGCCTTAGCTTCATGGTGGGCGTGAGAATCCCGTTCTCGGGACTGAAGGGCTCCGGGTCTAGAAAAACAGCTTTGGGAATCTCATAGCCCTTGACGTCCGCCATTTTGCACATCTTGATCATGTCCCTCAAAACCTCCTCCGCGACCTTGGGGTCCTTACAAAGGTCCTGAAAAGAAAAATTCCGGGAATACTCGCCCATTTGCGCCCTCAACATGGGCTCGTCCGGCACAACGACCGCAATTAAACACGTCCACAAGGTCGTCCCGTACACGAAACACTGCGCCACCATCGTGGACCGTTGCACGATATTCTGGATCTTGTCCGGCGCGACAAACTCGGCCTGCGCGAGCTTGAAAATGTTGTTGCGCCGGTCGATGATCTTGAGGTTGCCCTCTGGCAGCCATGCGCCGATGTCGCCCGTGGTTACCCATCCGCCCTCAGTCTTGGTTGACGCTGTCTTGTCCGGGCAGGCGTAATATTTGATCATGCAGGTAGGACCACGCACCTGTACCTCGCCGCGGCCAGCCACCTTTAACATCCCACTACCCTGCGGATGCTCCCTGTCGCTCACCAGGTAATTCATCTCCGGCACGCTTTTCAGACGTATCTCGCAAGACGTCGCGGGCGGCCCCACATGGGAGTGGCTAAAGTCGAATTGGTGTGCGCAGGTGGCCATGCAAGTGAGCTCCGTCTGGCCATAGCCCTCCACTACCATGGTGTTCGGAAGAATTATCCGCATATTGTCCAGCACGTGACCCGCGATCGGCGCGCTGCCCGTGGCGATCAACTTGAGGCGGTCCAGTCCGAGGCTCTCGGCGATGGGCTTGAACACTAGGCGATCCCAGAGCCAGTGTGTTTTACACCCTTTTCGGAGCCACATCAGCTTGTGGCGGAGTGCGAACTGGAACTTGGCGTCGGCAACGCGCGGGTCGCAAACCGAATCGTGTAGCCGGACGAACAGGCGCGGGACGGTGGGCCAGAAGGTTGGTCGCAGTGCCTTGACATCCGCCATGATGAGCGCGGCCTGGCCCTGACTGAATCCCACCCTTGCGCCATACGAGATCATCACCGCTTGGAAGGTGCGCTCGAACTGGTGCGCTAGCGGGAGGTAGGATAGATGGTACTCCTCGCTTGTTGGCTTGGTCTCGGTGGTATTCTCCCAGTGCTCTCTGAACGCGGCGATGTTGGCCACCATCGCGCGGTGGTCGAGCACCGCACCCTTCGGGTCGCCTGTGGACCCGCTCGTGTAGCAGAAGCTGAAGGGTGTGTCGGCTTTAGGTGGATTTGCTGGAGAATTACTCTCGCGGCCCGCATTCTCGACTTGTTTCATAGAAAACACACGAACCCCCGTCTTTTTCAAGTCTTTTGTGATTTCCAGGTCCAAATCTTCCAAGGCTTTGCCAAAAACTACTACATTTTTCAAAGCCGGACACAAATCTTGACCGTGCCGCAGTTTACTCAACAAATCACTCGAGCACACTATTGTCCCCAGCCCCGTCTGGTTCACCACGAATTCCACGTCTTTTTCCTCGAGAGAGGCGTAGAGCGGGACCGTAGTGGCACCCTGTCTGAATCCGCCAAATTCTGCGATCACCCACTCGGGCGCATTTCTCCCAAACAGCCCCAATAGCCGCATAGAGTTGTCCGAGCTTTTGCACAACAAATCGAGCGCCTCCAGGCCCCGGCCGAAATCCACGATCCGCGCGAACACCGCCGAGTACGAGGTCCACTCAAAGTTACCCGCCGCGCCCGTGCTATCCACAGCGCGTACGCCTTGGAAGTCGTTCTCCCCGAACTCGTCCACGGTCTTGACCAACATTTCCCACACCGTGTGGATCTCATCATTCCATCGATTCGTTAATTTGTCTGGGTGTAAAGAGTTTCTGTATATTGGTCCCACATCGTCTGCCATGCTTTCTTCTACCACCACTGCAAGCTTCTTTGGTTTCCTTTTTAGCCCGGCCTTTCGAAAGGAAAGATTTTGTTAGAGAGGAAGAATTTTAGGAAGAATTTTAGGAAGAATCTTAGGACCTACCTTTGACCACATAAAATTAGAGAGGGAGCCCCCCCACCCATCATAATTATCCATATTGAATTGATTGCGATACTCCGAAGGAATGAATCTTTTCCTTATCCTTGTTGGGGTTTTGGTGGGCGTGGTGAAAGGTGAATTCTCGTATTGTCGGCCAAACCAGATTTGTTGGCCCTCACTAGACCAATGGGCGGCACTCTCGAACAGTCTCTTAGGCGAGGTGAATTCGATCGTCCCAGACCTCTACGGTGATTTGGATGGTTCTAACTGTCTCGCCCGACAAAACACTCTTGGCCTCCAGCTTTATGATGCCAATGGTGAATGCATGCGTACGTATTTTCGGGTTTGCCCAGTACTCGTTCCAGTTCAAAAAGCAAAAATGGTCAAAACTCCCTAACAACAAAATATTATTTACCCGAAAAACAGAATATCATAATTGCGCCCGAAAGTACTGCAACCTGGACCAAGAATATAACCTGCCAGAACACATCGCCGAGGTAAAGTCAACCGAGGACATCGTCAAGGTGATCGACTTTGCCAACTTACACAATATCCCGATCAGCGTAAAGACCAGCGGACACTCGTACTATGGCGCGTCCACGGGCCATCAAACACTCGGGATCAACATGCGCGCATTCCCGAAAAACTTGGAGGTGTTCTCCAATTACCTCGACTCCTCCGGGAAGAATGTGGGTAACGTGGCCAAGGTGGCATGCGGAATGTTATGGGGCGAGGTCTACGAAATCATCGGCGACGACTGGGATATCGTGGGTGGCTCCTGCCCCAGCGTGTCCGCTTGCGGCGGTTGGCTCGCTGGCAGTGGGTTGTCAGGGATGGGCAGGAGCTATGGGTTCGGGGTTGATAACGTAGTGGACTTTGAACTAGTCAAACCAAACGGCGAGGTAGTCCTGGTGGACCAGCACACGGAACCGGACTTGTTTTTTGCCTTGCGAGGAGGTGGTGGAGGGACGTGGGGAGTTGTGACGAGCGTGCACTACAAGGTGTATGAGCCGGTGGGGCACATCCTCGTTGGGTTGGGATTGGACGATGTAAAAACCCCTGCAATTTTCAATACAGACGGGGTTCTCGCTCAGGAAATTCTCGACCATTGGCACGACTGGTGGATCCGGGCGTGCCAGGACCTGGACGACCGCTGGAGTGGGTACTGGATGCAGACAAGTGCGATTTTGATTTTCACTGGCACAATGGCTGACGCCAGAACTACCTTGCTGGACAGTTACGATGCGTGGCATGCAGACTTTCTTTCCAAGTTTCCCGACCAGACAGGCTTATTTGGTGCGCAGACGACCAAGTATAAAGTCTCGGCAGGGACGTACCACAAGCTACGAGAGGCTGCTAGAATTGGCAAATCCGACACAACTGGCCAAACCGAATTCATCATCAACAACAAACTGGTACCGCTCGAATTTCTGGACGACGTGCAGAAGACAAAGGAGATGCTTTGGGATTTAACTAGAAATGGGTTCGTGCACTTTAGCTACGTGCTGGGCGGGAAACAGAGCAACCCCGACCCGGGAAGCCCGCCTGCGTCCTTCCACCCCAACATGCGGAAATCCATCTGGCAACTCGTGTTTGTTGCTAGTGGGTACGCAGCACAGCCCACGTGGAGTGCGGAGAGGACACAACAAGAGATGTTTGACCAAGTCACCGCTTACGTGGGCGAGTCTGGTGTGGGTGTGAACCACGGTGGTCGGAATGTCGTGAACTGGCGCCAAGAGTTCTGGGGCGAGAACTACTGCAGACTGGAGCAGATCAAGCGCCAGGTGGACCCGTGTGGTAGGTTCCGTTGCTGGCAGTGTGTAGGCTGGGACGGCCCGGAGGCGGACGGTTCGCCTGCGCCGCCCCTTCCCGATACCTGCGTGCTTCCCGAGGTGGTTTGTCCTGATCCGACTGCTGATGCTGATCCGACTGCTGATGAAGATGCTGGTGAGAATACTACCTCTGTCACTCTTATTGCCTCCGCTGCAGGTGGTCTTGTCGCTGGCGTTGTGTTTTTGTTTGTTTTGAACAAGAAGCTTTCGAGCAAACAAAATCAAGAAAGCCAAATGCTTGCTTATAATAAGGCACAGCCGAGGCTTATCCCATCAATATAGCATTTTTTGGATTTGATTTCACAAGCTACACCTCCCAAACTCATGAAATCAACTTTCTCTATGTTTTGACAGGGGAGCTGGCAGGAGAGGCCTCCAGCGAGCCTGCAGTCTTGAATCACGCCACACCTACCCAAATAGAGAAACCTTATCTTTGATCTATTACACTTGTTAATTTTTTTGACCGAAAAGTGCAAGAATCTTCTAAGATTTCCTCGCGCGTTGCACAATCTCGCGACCCTCCTTGACAATCAAACGCATCCCAGGGTAGAGCTCAGCCTTGGCGCCCAGTTTGTTCCAACGCACAATGTTCTCAACTGTGGTGTCATAGTGGTGCGCGATCTCATTTAGTTTCTCGCCTTCCTTGAGTATGTGTTTCTTGTCGCGCACCTTGGGCTTTGTGTGCTTGTCCGCGCCCTGCCACTCCCAGTAACGAAAGGTAGCGTCGCTAGAGACGGATAACACGCGGTGCTTGTCAAACTGCACCCCAAGAACTGGACCGTCGTGGCCCCTTAGAGTTGTCAGACAAGTACCCGAGGTGAGGTCGGATACTCTTATGGTCTTGTCGTTTCCCGCGCTGACGATCTTGGTGGCATCAGTCTGTACCTGCTTTACGGGCCCATCGTGAACCTTAAAATGATGGAGCTGCTTCTTGGCTTGAGTATCCCAGGTCGCGATACAACCATCATTCGCGCCACTGATCAGAGTGGATCCCTCAAGGGAGACGCACGTGATGGGCACGGCGTGGCCGGAGAGGACACCGACGCACATGACGGTTTGAAAGTTGAACGTGTCGATGCCCAGATCCCAGATACGGATCTCAAAGTCCGCCGACCCACTCACGATCTGTTTGGGCGACATGTCCAGGCAAGTGACGGTCTTGTTGTGGCCTTCGAGTATGGCGAGCTCGTCAGTTTTTCTGTTGTTCCGGCGCAGGTCGCGCAGGCGCTTGCGCTCCCTAATTCTATCCGCCGGATTGTCCGGGTCGTATAGGGGTGGCGGGCCTGTGTCCTTGTTTTCCTTCTTAAAGTAAGTAGTGGCGCGCCAGATCCGCAGTGTCTTGTCCGCGGAACCAGACACGATCTTGTCCGAGTCGGCGCTTATACAGCATACCGTGCCGGTGTGCCCTCTTAGGGTCTTTTCACAAATGTAATCCTCGTCGTCGCTCTTGGTGTCGCGCATATACATTTTTTGGCGGCGCAGTTTTTCCTTCTCTGAGCAATTTGTGAGTTCCTTATGCAGCTCGTAGGTTGTGTTCCAGATGCGGATCTCGTTGTCCACCCCGCCGGAAAACACGCGCTTCCCGTAGAAGAACACCGAGCTAATCGTGCCGTGGTGGCCGTACTGCCTGCCGTCGATCTTGAGCGCTGCAGGCTGGTCTCCTTTCATGCTGTTTAGCAAAGCACCGTCGTCGAGACTAAACACGTAGAGCGAGTCCTTCACCACGCCCACGAGCTTCTCCTCACCGCCCGTGGCGCCGCCTGTGACGTCGCTGGTGGCCTGGTTCAGCTTGTTGAGCCCGACCAGCCGGAAGGTATCCTGTGCCAAAATGTGTTGCATGAGCTTGCCCACTTCCACCTTGAGCTGGTGCTCGAGTTGCAAAGCTTGGTCCCTGTTGTTGCTGATCCGCACTTTCAAGATGCTGGCCTGGTCCTTGTGTGTTTTCACCGCCAAACCTGTCTCTTCCTTCTTAAGAGCGAGTTTTTCGCGGAGCACCCCCATCTCGAAGCGCTGCTGTGTGCCGTGGATCAAAGTGCTGTCCATCTCGTCCGCCGCAGACTTTAACGCCTTCTGGAACTCTGCCTCTAGGTCGTGCTCGAGTTTTTTTGCCTTTTCCAGCTCGATCTGCTCCAAATTGAGCTGCAACTCCAGGTTTAACTTCTCCTCCTTCTTATTGCGTAAAACCCGCCGCATGCGGGGCACGTTCACACTGACCACCTCCAGATCGGTCACCACGCTGCAATCCGCGGACACCCCGATCAAGACCTTCTCTGCTCTTAAGATCTGTGCCTTACTCTCGGCTACGTGGTTCTGCATCTCGCTCTCAATCGCGCTAGCCGCCAAAGCGTACGCCTTGGAGGCCTCAATGTCCTGCAGCTTGTGGAACGCGTGCTCTAAAAGGCGAAACGCGAGCGCCTGACTCTTCAGGTCCAGTAAATCCTCGAAACACATCAGAGCCCGCTCTGCGTAGTTCGCGCACGTCTTGTGCAGGGACAGCGCCTTGTACACCTCGGACAGCCCCAGGAAGGCGCTGCCCTCAAGCGCGCGATCGTGGGCCTCCAGCGCAAGCGACCGAGCACGGTCTAGGTATACCACCGCGCGGTTGCTCTCGCCGATACGCAGAGAGCACACTCCCGCGCCCTTGTAGCCCATGCTCTGCTGCTGGATCAAAAGGCGCCGCGTGGCCTGATCCTTTTCACTCAGCGGCTCGCTCCACTGGCGCCCGCCCGCCCGCTTTGCATCGAAAAGCTGGTCCAGCTTTTTGGTCTTTTCCAGATGTTTCACGTACGTCTCAAGAGCGGCGGCCCAGTTTTGGTCCTTCTCGTAGCTCTGTGCTTGAAAAAAGAGGACCACGGCGTCTGGTGGGAGTTTGTTTATCTGGGAGCTTGGAGATTTCCTCTCCAAACCTCTTTCCTCTACTTGAGTCACCTGGAACCCGCGCGCGTTTTCTTGTTTGATCTTGTCCAGCTTGCGCAGACGGGCCAGCTCGCTTCGCACCTCTCCTGACAGCTCATGCCCCTGTTGTCCCTGCTCAAGCACCTGTAGCTGCTTGAGCGACCTCGTGAGCTCGTCTAGCTGCGCACCGGACGCGTGCGTCTTGGCTAGGCTCTCGGCCGTCTCGCACAACAACTCGAAGCGCTGCTTGCGGGCCTTCTCCAAAAGTTCCGAGCCCTTCCCGCTGATTTCCTGCACCGCGCCGTCTTGCGCCTGCAGCTTTTTCACGAACGCCTTCCAAGTGTGAAGACCCGCCGCGAGGTCCGCATTCTCTAGACGCCGCATCACCTTATTGACCAAAACACGCAAACGCTTGCGCTCGGAGGTCATTTTTCGCCACATTTCGAAAAACTCCCCGATCGGCCGGAACATGCGATTCACCTTTTTCGCGACCTGCGCCCGCCGGGTGACGTCCAGCTCGAACGCGTGCAGGGCTGCCCTCCGGTCAGCCAGGCGGTCCCGCACCACGGCCGCCTTCTTGTCAAATTCCTCCAGCCAGTGCTGGATATCCACAGCCTCCTTTTTCAGCACAGACACCTTTTCCTGACAGGCGAGCATTTCTTTGCCCAGGGCCTGCCGGAGGGCGGCCACGGGGAACCGCTGCGTGCGATTGTGCAGCACAAAGCTGTCCATGAACTTGCCCGTGTACACGTTCGCGCGGTCCAGCTCCTGTTCGAGCGCGTGCGCGCGGTGCGACGCGATACCCAGGTCCTTGCCCAGGTGCGCCCTGCGTTCGACCTTGACTTTGCGCTGGTCCTCCAGACCGGCCAACTCTGTCTCCAGGCATTGCATCCGGAAGTGGAACTGCGAGCGCCGACGTTTGTCTTCCTCGCGGTGGATGTCGCGCGCGTCAAAGGATGATTTCCGCCGCTCCAGCTTGTGCGTCTTATTGGCGGTTGGGAACCTTTCACTTACTCCTGCGCTCAAACTTCCTCGTCGGTACTCCCTCCATGCCGAGTCGTCCTCGTCCTCCTCGGATTCCTCAGCAAGGAAAGTGCCCTTGGCCTCCTGTTCTTTTTTCAGAATCTCCAGGTCCTTGCGCAGCTGCCGGATGTATAGATGGCGCGCCATTCGGATCACCGTACCGTTGTGGTAGAAGTGCGCGTCTACTTCCTGCTCCCGCAGCTCGGTTACCCTTTTCAGCTCCTTCTGCATCTCCTGGTACTTGTTCAGGGGCTTTGTCGTGACTTTTTCAAGAACATTCGAAGGAATGCTTTCCATCGGCTCACACTCGTCGTCCGCTATACCCTTGGCACGCCGTAAAATACCCAAAAGCTCCTTGTTCCCCGACTGCTTCGTTTCCAGGGGTTGGCCCTGCGTTAACGCCACACACACGATATCCGTGTACGTAGTCTCCGCCTGCAGATTCCTTACCACCAGAGACGTCACCACACCCTCCGTGTCGTACGCAAACTCCCTCAAAACGCGTTTCTTCGCACCGCCCTTGAAGTGGTCGTCGTCCCCCGCACTCTCCGGCACGCAATACCCCGTAAACTTGATTCGAAATCCGGTCAGCATGCTACCGCCGTCCTCCCGAGGCAACATCCACGATACCTTGAACTTTGTGTTGGTCACCGACTTCTCGTGCAGAACCAGATGTAAGGGCGGCGACGGCGGAACCACGTCCGCGGTGCGCACCGACTTGATCACGTTCGAGATGTCCACCGATCTGCCTACGTCGTTCACCGCGTACACCCCAATGTTGATGTATTCTGTCGCCGCCTTCATTCCCTCCAGCCTGAACCCACTGCTTGCGAGGGCGCCTGGTACACAGAATCGCGTCGTGGACAACAGAGGCATCTCTGTGATTGTGTGCACCATCTTTTTCGCCTCTTTGTGTGACTCCTTCATCGTGAATTGGACCAGGTAGTCTAAAATCGGCAACCCACCACTAAATATCGGCGGCTTCCAGCTCAATGTAATTGTTGTGGGCGTGACTCCTACTACCTGAACGTCTCGAGGTGGCTGTGGCACCATCAAACCGCGCCGTTCCGTCTCGCTCAAGCCCATACTCTTCGCGCGCGCCGCGTGCTCGATTTCGCGCCGTTCCTGGTCGTCGTTCTCGGCATCGCGCTGCGCCAGACATTGTAAGAGGTGTTCTTTTAGTCGGGCCTCCAGTACAAGCTCCCCGCATTCCTCGCACACCACTGTACTCGCGACCATCGACTTATTGGTGCTTTTTGAGAAAGCACCTTGATTTTTCTTGACTTCAGCCTCAGAAAGATTGCCCGGAATTTTCTTCCTAGAAGAAGAAAGCAGAACTGCACGCGTCCTCTCGCGCTTCACCTGTCGCAGATACCGCCCGATCTCCGTGCTCCCTAAAAGCTCCCTCCCCACCAACTCCGGGTCGCAGCTCTTCACGTGGTCCGCCAGATATTGGACCAAAATCATCTGCTTGCACCGCGGACATTTTCTACTCAGCTCCATGCTCCGCTGCATCAACTCCAGCTCCGCGTTCACCTGCTCGTCCGCCGTGAGAAACGGGACCACCGTGCCCTCCTCCGCTGGGAGCACCACCTGCCGCAAGTGCTGAAGGTTCGCTCCAATCTCATCAAGTCGCTTTGTCGACGCCATGCTCCCTTCCACCACCCCACGAACGGACTTTTCCATTAATAGCATGTCTTTCTGGGCCGACCACATGTGGTCCGCTTGGTACAGGATCTGGCTTTGCTTGTGGTCCTGCCCCACCAGTTGTAGTTTAGTCGTTCCATCATACCGGTCGACTTTCTTTTCGAACTGGAAATCGCGCAATAGCTTTTCCTTTTCCGCTAGGACGTCTTCTTTGCCCTTGATCAGGATTGCGGCGGGCTTTGCGTCCTTGTTGCGGTGCTCGAAGCGTTTGAGGAGTTCGCGCTGCCGCCAAATTGTGTGGAAGCTGTCGAACGGTTTCCCTAAAGCCTGGCTCCCGGCCAGGTCCGGCAGCGTCTTCATTGGCGATGTTTAGCAGCCGTTTAGGGGATGAATGAGGAATTTACACTACACTAAATGATTTTTTTTCCACCAATATTTCATCAAGCTGACCATATCGGGGCTTGTTGCCGATGAATTGGAGTGCGAAGAACCGTATAGGAATTCTTTCTCTTCTCGATGGATTTTCAAAAAATTGCAAAAAAGAGTAGAAAATTGAAACCAAATAGTCTTTTCATTTTTCCTCTCCTACTTTCTAACTGAAACAAAGCCTACAAAGTCTTTATAATTCCAACATTCCAGGCCTCATGTTTGGTGATCCCTTGGGGAGATCCTGCCTAGATAGAAGGACATGATCCGCGGTTTTACGAACCTTTTCGCCCAAATTGGCCTCCTCTCTCTTTACCTTCTGATTGTCTACCTATACTATCCTTCAGCACTCCGAAAGGCAGTCCCATTTCCACCCTCAGGGGAAACACCCCAGAGCAAAGACAGGCTCGCCAACGCGGTCAACCTGCAAGCCGCCGCGGAACTTGAGTGGTCGAACAAAGAAGAGCCCGGTCGGGCTCGATGGGAACAAAAGGTCTTCGAGAAACCCAAAGTCCAAACTGCGGTGCAAAATACAAAGGTGATTATTGCAGGCATCACCAGGAATGACTACCAGGGCATTGTTTACAATATGAAACAGATAGAGGCACTGGGCTCCGCGTTCGCGGATTACCGCGTGATGCTCGTTGAAAACGACTCCTCACAGACCTTCCTTTCGGCCCTGCGCCTCTGGGAACGCCGCAACCCGCGCGTGAGAATTTTCTCGAAAAAGTTTCACCTGAAAAAGAGACCCTCGCTCTGGTTCCTTGGCCACATGCGCAACATGATTGTGGACGAGATCCGCAAGCCGGAGTACGCGGACTTTACCCGGGTCATCCTCATGGACATCGACCAGGTCAAGCCCTGGCCCGTGTCCCAGATTGTGGGCTCCTCCGCCCTCCCCTGGCCAGACTTTGGCGCGCGCTGCTTCAACATCCACCTCGAGGCGCCAAACCTGTTTGCACACCGGGACGTCCTCGCCCTGCGCTCCGCGAGGCACTTTCCCAAGTACAAAAAAGAAGAGTTTGACTCAGTTAACCTCGAAACTTTGAAAGCTGTGTACGACCAAACCAGAAAGTGGGCCGAGCAGAAGGCCGTCGTCCAGGTTGACTCCTGCTTCGGAGGCATGGCCGCGTACACGCGCGAGGTGTTCCTGGGGTGCCGGTACCCGGACCAGGGCTTCACCCACCCACACGACCCGGTGCCCTTCGCCCAGGACTGCGAGCACGTCAAGTTCAACGAGTGCATCGCGGAGAAACTCAACCGCACTGTGATTCTGGACACCACCGTGGAGATTCCCCAGACCGGAGGCACCAGACTCTTGAAGCTTTTCTTCGCGTTTGTGCATGGTTTCGTGCCGCTCCTTCTCGCCTCCCTCGCCACCGCCGCTGCCTTCTGTTTGTTCAACCCCCCAAGGGAGCCCTTATGTATTCACCTGCAGTGCGCTGCGCTCGCTGGCGCCTTCTCCTTCATCCTCCTCGACTGGCTTCTCCCCATCTCTGTGTTTTTGAAGCAAACGCTCGCTTGCGGACTACCCTTAGCTTTCTCCAGATTTAGGAAAACTTGGAAGGAGCAGTTGTACGTAAAAGTTCCCTCCGGATTTGACCTTGAGGTGATGGGTTAGCTAAAATGCTCGCTCACATAAACCGCCCAAAATACACGGTCGTCAAGTCAAGCCCAACGAGGGTCCCCCGTCGATAAGCAGAGCGGGTACTTGCAAAGGATTATTTGTTTAGGATTGGACTCTATTGTAAAGAAATTCAAGTAAATACGGCTGTTGTTCGTGGACCATTGGTAGCATATACCTGTCGTTCATCAGATACTGCCCGAAAACGCAATCTTTTCTCAAATCAGCGAGATGCCGCTCGGCCTAGGCCTCCTGAAGCAACGCCTTATAGGTGGTGGTGAAAAAGAGCCCGAGGAACTTACTAATAAAAAAACCCAAGTCCTGGCTCTGCGCGCGGATATAGTTAAAGTGGAAAAGTCTGTCCAAGCCTGGCTGAATGGGGCCCAGGCGCTTGGCAGAGCGGCTGCGGAGATCGAAGCAACAATCGGTACGACAGATGCTGATCTGGGTCGCATCGGAGCCATGATTTCCCAGGCCATGGACGGCAGCATGGGCTCGAGCAGCGGCGCCTGCGCGGACGCTCTAGCGTCGCTGAAAAAGAAGCTGAACATCCTGGACAAGTTTAAAAAGGACCTCTCTGAGCTGGAGAATCGGCGCCTTGCGCGGAACCGCATGGAGAGGAAGCTGGAGGACGCGAAGAAGAAGGCCGACCAGGCGGACATCGAAGCCAAGCTGACAGAGTTTGGATCGGCGGAGCAGAGCTACCGGTCGCTGCTGGGCGAGCTACTGGCGGGGTTCGACTATGTGCTGGAAAAGGCGAACGGTCAGGGTGGCGCGGGGCTATGCGTGACCGAGCTGACCGCATTCAAGCACGCGCAACTCGAATTCTTCCAAAACTGCGCCAAGAGTCTGGAGGGGTTTGAGATGGGCGGGTTTGACCTGGTGGCCGACTTTAACGTCTTTGATCAGGGGCTCACTGACGCCTTGATGAAGGGGCGGTCGTCTGCGGTTGGAATTGGAATTGGAAATGGAGCAAACAATGCCCAGGACATAGGGTCTGGAAGTTCACAGCCACCTGTCACTTCATCCCAGCAGTCCATCGCGTCCCAAAGGCCTCCGCCTCCACCGCCTTCCAAGCCGGCAAGTCCCGCGGGAATTTCCTCACAAATATCGTACCCCGAGGCCACGGCTCTGTATGCATACACGCCGGAGAATCAGGACGAGCTCGAGCTCTTTGAGGGCTTAAAAATTCAGGTCACCAAAAAGGATGGTGATTGGTGGGAGGGCAAGGCCAATGGCAAGACTGGGGTTTTTCCTTCCAACTATGTTCAGCTTGAGCGTTCCTCTGGAGGGGGTTCCTTTGATGAGGATGGTGAATTCACGGCCTAGGAAGTAGAATCAAAGAATCAGCTGTTTCGGGTGGGTTTTTTGAACTATTTTCAAATAATCAGTTTTCCACAGGGGGTTCCTTTGATGAGGATGAAAAATTCACGGCCTAGGAAGTAGAATTCAAAGAATCAGCTGTTACGGGTGGGTTTTTTGAACTCTTTTCAAATAATCAGTTTTTTGAGAGGAATGAAAGGCGAAAGGTTGAAGACAAGATTAGTTTAGGGTGAATTATCTTTATTTTACATTCAAAAACCAAGCCAAACTTTGTTCAAACCCCTAAACAAACATTAAAATCGCGATGAAAGAGGCGCCCACTCCGCGAATTATTTTTTGATGGCAAGGAGAAGAAAAAGACCGCGGTTATCAAAGGGAAAAAAAGAATCCCCAAAAGCCGTTGAGATTATCGACATTTCAATCTCCTCCGATGAGGATTCAGTAGCAGAGACCGTGATTCACTCTTTCGAAGAGCTGAATGACCCGACGCCGACTGGTGAGTTCAAAGCGGCGATCGCTGGACTCGAAGCGGATCTTGATGCATCACATAGCAAAATAAAAGATCTGGAGAAGAGAAATCATGAGCTAAGCCGCAAAGTGAGCTCGCTCGAGAAGAAGCTACATCTCGAGGAGGGTGAAGCGGAGACGCAGAAAGGAAGCAGCAGTGAGTTTGCACTAGAAATAGAACATGAGAAGAAAAGGAGGAAAATATCGCCTAGCCCTTCGAAGAGCCCGCGTGTTTCCCTCACTCCCTTGAAGAAGAGTCGGCCTTTGTCTATTTCAAGGGGGGAGAAGAGAAAGAAAAAGAAAAAGAAAAGCCCAAAAGGCTCGCAAAGCAAATCGAGCTTACTGCCTTCGAGCCCGAAACTCCTCGCCATCAAGCAAAAAAAGGCCCGAATCCTCCGTGAGAAGAAAATATTGGAGGACAAGATTTTGGCGATACAGAGAAAACATCGGGTTGGTACTTAAACTACTTGAAAAATAGATTGATGCCTACGGAAGCTCATTTACAACATGATCCGCGAAGGCTCTGAGCAGGATTTGTTGTTTCTGACCGCCCATGGCCGGCGAACCTGGGAGTTTAAACCAAAGACTTACCGCACAGACTGCGACGAAAGCCAGCAGCAGATTGAGGTCCTGACGGTCGTTCCCCTCCGCTAGCAGCGTGCCAGACTTCCTCTGGCTTGTGGGAAACGCAGAAGGCCTCAGAGCGAAAAAGTCGACGCGCCATGAGCTCTTCTGCAGACAGACCACGAGCACAGCCAAGAGCGCCGCCACGAGCACCGGCGCGTAGGCCGCCAGGTTTGTCTTGGCCTGGTCCCACTGGGAGGCCCTTTTGTTGGTTTGGATGAGGAGGCGGTCGAACGAACGGATGCTCGCGTTGCCCTCGGTGCGTACCTCTTGCAAGCACCTCTGGCCAAGCGAAAAGCCTTGTTGGAAGACGCCCGCGTCGTTCTGGCCAGCGGCCGGGAACGCGAGCTGCTGCATTTGAAATAGAGAATTCCCGGTTCTGCCCGCAGTGAGTTGGAAGCCCACAGCGAAGAGGAGGAGGTGGCGGAGGGATCTTTCCGAAACCTTTTTATCCTTTTCGAAGGGCAAAGAATTTGGATTGACCAGCAAATCGCACAAGTTTTGGGCCTCGGCCGGGTAGCAGAAGAAAAGGCGCTGGCCGTGTTGGATCCACAGCAGGCAGAGACACACGAGTAGTTGCTTGCGCGTAGGGTCACCAAGAAAATCTTTTCCAAAAACGGTACTGAAGCATGTAGCGCTGTTGCGGAACACTTCGATGGCCGTGCTGGGCGGAAGATTTTCCCAAAACGCGTTCTCTGTTAGTATGGTGCTGGCCTTGGCGGTGAAATCTTTGGCGTTAGATGTTTTTTTCAGGCTCTCGCAGGCCTGAACCAATTTTTTCTCCTGCCTTTTTCTCAAATCAGTCATTCTCACACATAAACGTCTGAAACGAAAACTCTTCGATTTTGTAGAATAAAATAGTAAGAGAGGGTGAAAATTGGGAAGAAATTAGGTTTCTCTCTTTACATTTCTCTCTTAAATACGAAATACTCCTCTTTCTTCCAAACGAGAAATTCAGCGAAGAAATCGGCGGCGGTTTGTCGGGCCTTGAGGCCACCCATGGAAAATGGAAGCGCGATACATACATCAGAAATCTCTCTCGTTGTCGATACCAATAATACTGATCCTGAACACCCGTTGCAGCAAAACTCCTCCGAACCTCTTACCGACGCGGGAGTGAGACCGACCCCGGAGACTGTCCCCGAAACAAACAATGAGAATTTCCAACCCCTTGAATACACCTGGTATATGTGGTACGAGTTCGTCCCGAAAAACACGGCCAGACGCCTGCTCCAGATCGCGTTGTGGGGGATTTTTGTAGGCACTCTGTACTATCACATGAGAACCAAGGATAAGAATCATATCTATGTAATGTTCTGGGCGCCCATCGTGGACGTCTTGTTGGAACAATTAGAGGCAATCAAGAAAATCAAGTCGCACAAGCTCTTCCACCGGGAGCCGCCCGTTTTGCTGACCCGGCCTCTGGACATATTGAGGTGGCGGCAGAGGCGGATGAGCGCGGCCTGGAGCATGTTCAGATTCGCATGTTGGTGGTGCTTCGTATTTCCTTTGGCGCACAGGCTCGCGAAAGGCACGCCTAGTGCCCCCGCGGTGATGGCGCCGCTGATCATTTGCACGTCGCTGCGCACGCTGTACCTGGTGTGGCTGAAGAAAAAGAGTCTGCAGACCCACCAACCTATTGACCGCACCAACATGTTCTTCAAAAGCGTGGGTCTGAACGCACGGATTTTCATGCAGTTCCTCTGGGTTCTTACTCTGGTGGGCATCGCGGGGAAGCTCTCCTCTCGGCTGAACCATGAATTGAGCTGGAAATGGGTCCTTCTTTGGCCCATGATTCTGGTACGCATCCTCTTTGCACTCAGCGTGTGCATCATCTGGCAGGTCGTCCGCTGGGCGGTGGGCGTGTTTTGCGACCGCACAGGCGAAATTGCGAACCGCAACCTGACCCACGCACAGTATCTCAGAGGGACGACCCTGAAAGAGCGCCGCCGCTACTCGTTTGGTGTGATTTGCGTCGCGCTCATCTACACGGGCGTGATCGTGTGTGTATACTTTGTGGACGCGGGTATTTTCCGCATGCTCAACATTACCGTACCCGACGATCAACGCAACACCTACCTCTTTCGGATCTTTGTTCCCTTGCTATGTGGCATGGGCCTTACCTTGGTTGGGTTCCTCTTGTACGCAAACTTTCTCAAACCCTATGCGTCTTATCTGGCCATGAAGGTAGCCCATGCCCGACATTTCGAGAGAGGCGGTTCAAATGACCCGGAATCTTCCACATCTCCGCGCCCTTGTCCCTCCTGTAGAGAGCCTGTGACGGAGATTTTGTGGCTGGGCGACCCAAAGGTGAGGATTATACAAACTGACACAGCACACGTTGCGGATGCTGACAAGTCCCCGCCTGTGTCTCCACGTTTGGTGGCAAACTCCATGGATCCCCAAGATGTCCCCACACCCACCTCGCCCACGGTCCGCCAACAGACTGCAGAGCTCCTCGGCAAGACGACACATATGGTGCACTCGCTGGTGACCAACAATATTATGCCAGTGATTGAGGATGGTGAGAATATGCTGCTGGACCTCCCTCACACGGATTGCAGTATCTGCTGCGACAAAGAGGCTGAGGCTGTCTTTTTGCCGTGCGGTCACGGTGGCGTTTGTGTGCCGTGTGCGAGGAGCTGGGTCCACCCTCTTCTTTCTGCGGAAAATTTGGCGAATTCGCTGCCGTCGCGGATAGATCCGATTTCCCTTGTGCGTGTGTCGAGAGAGTTTTACCTCGTGGAGAGCTATGAGGCTCGAGAAATCGAGGAGAATCAGGCTGTAACTGAGGTGTAATTTGTTTCAAACCATCAAGATGTGACTGAGCGCAAACATCAACATGAAAGTGTGTGCATGAAAACTGTGACTGCTTTTGAATAGAAATATTGGGGAAAACCTTTATCGTAGAAAACTTACGTGTTGACTCCAATATTCTCACGTCTGCATAGCTCTAGTCAGGCGCAAAATTTCGGTATTTCAGATCTCGTTTTCGATGGTGGTTTGTCGGAACCATTGGGGTCTTTTTACTTAGACGGTAACGCCAAAACACAGATCCCAGAAGAGTCGCCCAACCCCACGCGCTTCCTGAGCTGCGTCCCAAAACTGGAGTTCCAGGTCTGTTTTGCGGGCAGTTTTCCTGCCGATCACGAAACCAGCCCCTCAGACTCGGAGGAATACGAGAACAACCCGCAGTACGTTTTCTTCGTGGACGGCCCGAATCCGGTCAACTGTTTTTGCTCGTTGGAAATTGTTGGGGAGTCGACGACCTCAGAGCAGAATCCTGGCGTCGCGCTGGCCTTGGAGGCGTACTCGGTGCATGGCGCGGAGTACGACGAGGCGGACGACCCTCGCGTCTTCTGGATGCCCGCTTTCCAGGCTTTCCCGATGGTCAAGACGTCAGAGTCTTCCTTAGTGAGTTCGCGTTTTGTAGCAAATCCTGAGCATGTGGTGACCCTGGTCCCCACGGCGCCTCGTTTCCGTGGCAAGCCGTTTTTGCTTCGGATCGCGTCAAACTCCAGGTTGACTGTTGAGGATATGGGAGATGTTGAGGATTTTGCAGATTCCAGTGATGATGATGCAAATTATTGAGGATATGGGAGATGTTGAGGATTTTGCAGACTCCAGTGATGATGATGCAAATTATTTTCGCCATTGTCAATCGTGCCTGAAGGAGTCGTTCACGAACGGTGGGTTCAAAAAGTTTTTTTACATTTTACTAAGTTATATACTATTACATTAAAATTCTTCTCCGAAGGCATAGTACCACAACAAAGAGCCCTTCGCTAGTAAACTCCTGTAGAAAATTGGAATGGCCTCGGTATTCGCATCGGCATGTTGGGCATCGTCTCGAGATAACCAGGAGGCGGGAAACGTGGAGCTCTTGGGTCATAATCAGGCGGCATCAACAAAGGTGGAGGGGGCATCCCCGGGTTCATTGCATAGTGCTGGAATCGCATGTTGAGCGCCTGCAAACACTTGAGAAGGCGAGGCGGAGGTACAGGCGGCCCGCAGACTTGCGGTGTGAAAACTGGCACCGGGTTTGCAAAGTCCAATCTTCTCGATTCACACGCGAGTTTGTGCGGCGTGAACTCTTTCGCGTCGGGTGAGAGCTTAAAGGGTCCCGTTGAGCTCGCAGACTTGGCCGTGGGCGTCCCCACTACCTCCTCCTTGATCTCGACGATCTCCTTGGCATTCTCCTTGATCTCCACCATCTCATCAGACTCCTTCTTCATCTCCATCTCCACGATTGCAATCTCCTCCATAATTATCTCCGTGAACATCTTGGCTTTCTCCTTGTTGTTCCGAAAGAGCTCTGTACAAAAAATTGCCTCGTTCTCCTCGGCCGCCTCCTTCAACTCCACTATAGTAAGATTCTCCCCCCTAGCCTCCACTACAGCCATTATAGACTCCTTGGCCGCTCTCCTGAGCTTGTTGGTATGGCATGCCCTGAACCACGCCTGGATCTTGATGGCGGCTTGGGACCGCAATAGGAGGTCCGCACGAACCTTGGAGCCGCGTAGGAAAGCCTGCACTTGGATGACTCGTCGCAAATACTTCTTCTTGATCCTCCTTCGCAGCCTTTTTCTGGCCTTCTTCGCAGACTTCGTGCAGGCTCTCTTGGATCTTTGCTGACGTAATTTCTCGTCCTCCTTAGACTCTTGGGAATCGTCGGTCGCGGGTATGATTTCGTCCTCCGGCACGAAAACAAACTTGGCTGGCAACTTGGCAGCGGACTGGCTTGGGATTGGGACAAACAAATGTAAACCCTCCTCCTTAGTCTCCTCCTTGGTCTCCTTCACCCGATCGATCTCGAGCGAAGGGACAGACTCGGCCACGACGGGCTGTCGCACCATGTACAGCTCCAAAGGACCCGAGTTGACGGAGACCTCCTTCTTGAGAACCAGCTCGGGGGTGGTGGGAGCTTGTTCGGGCAGGATCTTCGAACGTGCCGCCTTCATGACGATTTGAGTCGGGCCGCCCGAGTTCCCTCTCGCGGCAAAGCCGGTGGCGTTT
>JACKZZ010012769.1_pt1 | contig 29513 bp, 32 predicted proteins | sample 8027871 | NCBI WGS metagenome assembly JACKZZ01 (sample SAMN15724774, study PRJNA655200) | protist metagenome | isolation source: fluorescence activated cell sorting (FACS) single amplified genomes of... | place: USA: West Boothbay Harbor, Gulf of Maine | collected 2000-07-19
AAAGAACCACGGCGGATCATCACGGGCTTGATCGTCGCGGGAGAAGAGAAAATGTCGACCTTCACACTCGAGAATGATTTTTCCGCCGGTCAATTGTATTGGCTCGATCATGCCGGTCTGGCCGCGTATTTAGGCACGCCCGCGATGCCTCTGTTGATCGACGAGCTCTCGACGGGAGAACGACCGTCAAGCGTCATTACGCCTAAATCTATCGAGTCGTTTCTAGAATTTCATATCACGCCTTGGAAACATGCATCCTATGCCTTGACATGGTACGTGAGGTGTACGGTATAGTCTAGCACATCGAACCTCTGATGGCATGAGGATAGGTTCACGTTGACCGTTTGTGGCGTCGTATTAACGGTCCAGCGATTTAAAAAAGGCAAGGTCCCCGTTCGGTCTCCAAAGAGCTCGACATAGAATACCGTAGTGTGGTTGTGCATGATCCGCGACATAGGTTGAAAATGAACCCGTATTCGTAAGAAAAAATTATGCATCATTCAACGTTTAGTGGTTTCTGGGAAATGTTTTGATCGATCAAAGTACTGGAATACACCCGATGTTCCTTTGATCTGAGCTCACGAAGGGACAGATATTCATGATAGGATGAATATCGTCACGTTTATCAGTGACACATCGATACATGAACACTTACGCTAAAACAAAATAAAAGTATATCAATAAGCTGTGTTATGTAGAGTTTATCATGTGGAGGGTTCTATGATAAGTACACAGAGTTCACGTGGTGCTTCAGTTCATCAAGCGAATTGACAATCCTTCCAGCACACTCATGTTGATGTACATCTTTCAATAGGGCAAACGAGAGCTGACATCGGGAACAGTGTTGCTTCGGAGGATCACGTTGACGAAAGCTCTCCCGGTTGAGATTCAAAGCATCCTCCAGATGTCTCTGTCGAATGATTGCCTTCGCCCGCGGGTGATACAGTCCCAAATCTCCGACCCACTGTTGAAACTTAAACTTGGCCGTCAAGGCCAAGTGTAGCGCTGAATTCTTTTGTCGGCCCTGCCACCAGGCACGAAATTCATCAAAATCCACTTCTCCCGACCCATCGACATCCATGTCGTTAAAGTCTTGCCGAAGCTGACTCGTTTCCAGGGATAACTGGAGGTAGGCCACGACATCTCGAAATTCCTCCCAGCTGATTTCGCCCGAACCGTCCATATCAAAGAGGTCGAAAATCTGATGCAACATGGAGGATGCTCCACCCTCGCGTTTCCTCGCTTTGATCTGGGCCCTTTGTGCCTTCGCGACGTCCACGAGCTCGGCTTTGCCCTCAGGGCTGGAGAAATAGGCGTCCAGCGTTGACTCGAGTGTTTGGACGATGGATTGGAATTGGATTAACTCGGCTTTACTTCGTCGAGATTCTTCTTCACGCAATTGCAAGATTATCGAGGGCAAGAGAATGTGTCGACATCTTTGACCACGAACTAGAGCCTGAATGGTCGCACTTGAGTGGTGTTGTATGGAGGCTTGATTTGCGGCATGCCATTGTCGATAGTGTTTCTGTGGAGAAGATTAGTTTGCATTGGAATGGGAGTAGGCTACAGAAAAACGTACTTGAATTCGAACAGTCGACAGGTAGACTTTCCTGTGTAAGACTATCGTTCGTACACATCGCTTGAGCCGTTGATCTTGAAACTACGGTTTGTGAAAATGTAGATGTGTTGATGGCTGTATGAAACACAAAGACATGAAAACACAACATTCACCCACCTTGAGAAGGCGAAAAGGATGTTGTTGGGCAAATCGTCGCACACAACTCTGAAGGAGCCGAGCGTGTCGAAAACGCGACAGTCGTAGAGCAAACCCACGCCAACCCGATTGAATCTGAATCGCCGGACGCTGCAACCGGCCTCTCGCTTGACGCTGTTGTCTGACGTAAAATAGTTTCCATCGTATTTGACGTTGAATCACACTTGCGGCCTTTGATGCACCATGAAACTTTCGTTGTGTAAATCGTATGGCCCTGTAGCGTCGTACACAAGACTGGATCATTACGACTTTCACCGTGATGAACTGGAGACGATGATAGATCATGCGATTAATTTTCGTGGCCGCTTCATGCGCAACGACGGAATAGGGAAACCAGAACTGGGCATTATTAGTCGTACTGTGTATTGCCGACCAAGCAAGTTGGAGGTTTCCCCGCTCCACTTGTTGAAACATTTTCAAACTAGGCGCAGTATGAAAATCAATCAAGGTCTTTGTGTCGGCACAAAATACCGACGCATCTAACGGCCTCGCGAGTCTCGAGGTGACTTTATTTTCCCATAGTTCATTGTTCCCCCGTCCTTCAACCTTTAAGGCCGATTGAATATGTGCATCTAGACAAAGCTGCATCTCTTGAGAAAAAAAGGCTTCGGTGGACGCATCCTTTATACATAATGCTTGGGAAGAATAATCAAGGCTCGGTAGGCCCAGATATTTATTGGGGTTGACTTTTCGACGCTGGACTGAGTTTGCGGTGGTCGGAATACGAATGGGCGAAGGTAAACGCTGAATGCCATAATACCCCGGTGCGATTTCGTAATGGCCATGAGGCGTGATATTTTTTTGAATGTGCCGTGGTGTTGGGGAGTCTCCTTCCTCACGAGTATACAAGTATCGCACCGACTCAAGGATGTCTTGTGTTTCCGCTCTCCAGTGTCCAATGGACGTCAACAAGTTTTTCTTCTGGAGTGGACGAAGCCGGGCATTGGCTTTGCTCCGTCGAGTGGTCGACCCTGGCTTCCGAATAGGACTTAAGGATTGAGAATAAGTTCGAAAGAAAGGACGATCTGCGATGGTGGAGGATTTTTTCGTCCTCGAGGATCGATGCATCGATTTGTCTAATCTTTCGTGTGTCAATGTGTAAATGGGCGATATTGAATTATTCAAAGAGTAACGGTCCTGCTTCTGAATGAGTTGACACTGGTATGATGATTGAAGTTTTGATTGTTTCCGGAGCTGCTCACAAGGCCGACACATATCTAGCAGTGAAGTACAGGAGATTATCATCAAGCAAGGCAGTGAAGAAATGAAGTGCTTAAAATTTGATAGTTCGCCTTCTTGACATTCTGAGGATATTGTCTGTCGACATAGTCAAAATATACAACGTAGCTTTGCTCATATGGTGAATTTTTAGATGCATACCAGCTCTCGGAGTTTGGGTGAGTCATTTCGGTAGTACACGAGCTATGGCTTTATTCATATCTCATTCAGTCCACGATATTTCTATAAAGTTCTACTCCCTCCGTTCAAAAAAAAGAGGGACATTTAAAATACAGCGAGTTTATATCCGATAATGGAAAAGGGAACAAACTCCATCCAGGAAACTGAATAGCGATGGGTTGTCATTTGTTCTGATGAACACAACCCTTCACCCAGAATCCAATATTTCCAAGTACGTATCAGATGGAGATTTCAACAATTACTAGTTCACACTTGAGGTCGTTCAGAACAGCTTGAAGATATATGATGAACAGTACTGGAGATAATCCACCAACATTAGTGCCGAATGCTTCATCAATAAATTGTCCAACTTTGACTTTAAACCTTGGATCATTCGAACCGCATCTACATCATCAGCTTTTGCCGGTTGATCGTATCGAAAGAGACAAGCCAACGATGGGCCCACACAACATCCGCAGTACTGCGTTTGCGTAACTACTGTGATATGTGGACTTGACATAGCAGAGTAAAATCAAGTCGAAAGGTCATTCCCGGCGATCTTCGTCTTTATTACATGCTCGAATAATTTATACGAAGAAGGCGTGGCGTCGATAAGGCGAAATCGTACGAGGATAGAGATTCCTTCAAGCGATCACGAGGATAGAGATTCCTTCCTCGCGATCGGACGACGGGCCGCGACACGGGATATGTTGAAATGTGTCCATTATCATATTATCATCTTGGAATCTTATCCTTGATACTCGTGCGTCAGTTGAGGAATAACTAAATGCTCGTATACAAAGGACGTGTCGATACGGCGAAATCGTACGAGGATATAGATTTCTGTGATGGATAACTACCGACTGGATATGTATAAGTGCAGGGGGCATGCTCGCGACACCGGATATGGTATTGGGGGAAATATTCATTGGATACTCATGCGTCATTGGATGAATGATCAAGATCGGATACCATGTACTTTCGGTCAAAAGAGACAACGTAAATGTAGAAAAGTGGATGATGAATCCTATGATGAACATACTACAAATGCGCCACCTCCTCAACCTTTCGATGACAGACGACGTTCCTTCCACAGATCGGAAACCGAAAAACCTCGAGCAGATATCCATTTTCACACCCCGAGCTCTTCGAAACATAAAAATAAACGCGATCGTAGTCGAGAGTACCAAGAAACCCATCGACGAAAGTTAGAAAATTATGTCTGCCAACTGGAAGCCCAAGTGGTCACATATCAAGAAATGAATGCTGCGTTGACCCGAAGATCCAAAGACGTTGAGAACCGAATTGCGAAAGTGCGATCGTGCCGTTCGCAGCATCATTTGTGGCTCATTTCTCGCCTCCACGGGCTCTTCTATCAAGGTCTGTCCAACCACCCGCAGTCCATTTTGGCTGAAAAACAACGCGCGTTTTGCAACACTCACATTCACGCGAATTATAAGCTCATGGGAAACATCAAGCTTGATCATGACGGAGGGAAGGTCCAGGCCTTTTGTAGAGACACTCTCGAGCGCCAAGGAGTGTTGTATCAGGACATCTTTCCGAGTCTAATGTGGGAAACCAAGACATTGTCGATTGACGGCGAGAATCAAGAGCTGGTATCGTGCACTGTCGAAATCTCGCTGCAGTTGAGTCACCGAGTCATTGCACAAATTTTTCCTCGCTGCCCAGTCCATTTGGAAGGCGAGATTCTCGTAGTTTCCGCGCAGGTCTTGCACCAGATCTCGAAGAATCTAATTGAGTCGACGAGTGTCGAGATGAACATGTTAGAGGCCTGGCTTTACCTCGTGAAAGGCAACGCCCGTCTGGCCAAAGACATCTGTGATTCGGCACACATGCTCTCGAATTGCATTCTTTTGTCGGATAGATAAACATCAATAAAAATCAAGATATTCTTTAGGATTTTACCATTAAACGATCTAATATATCGGCTTTTGAATATTATCAGTGACAATATAAAGATGAACATTTTCTACTGGAACAACACCAAGACTCAACAACAGAATCGCACGTCCAGCGATTCTACGATATACGATGCGGAATGCTGGGGACTATACCGGGGCATTCAAAGTGGACTTCAAAGTCAATGGAGTAGCATTCACCGACAGTAAATCAGTGCTCAAGATTTTACTTTCCATCAAGGAAGGTAAACACTCCCACGACGAAAAGCTTCGGTACCTCCTGTTCCTTTCATTAAGTTAAGCGTTCGTTTATCTATGTGACACGAATAAAAGTGACAATAGTCCTCCTATCATAAATATCGTAAAAGGACATCATCCATAGAATAACGACTCATAATAAATCGCCATATCCCACGCCCTCGTTCCGGGGCAACGCTCCTCCTTTGTCGATCATGGCTTCCATGACTTTGCTTCTGAGCGAAATCTATTACCGGGCAAAGAAGCCAACTCGCAGCATCACACAACTCCTGGGGGACGACGTCGTCGTTTCAAAATTTTACGACCCCCATGCTATTATTAGACGTTTACTCGACTCTTCCTCAAGACACCAAAGTGATTGAAGCCATAACACTAGGAAACTGTGAGCTGATCCAAGACAGAACATCATCTTTCAAAACTCCAACGACTCCTTCGATCTCACGACGGACAATGACCAAATGTACGTACATTCATACGTATATTTCATCCCCACGGATGGGCGTTACCGTGATCGTTACCGTACATTAGGTCGGCCTGTCTCAATATTGAGCGTACTGTCCGTACTTTGTCCGGAGTTTCGTGCGGTCACTCACGCTATTTCGCACGGTTACAAACGGTGTTGCAAAACCACGCGCGCATGAGATTATGGCACGCACGTTCGCTCATTTTGTAATCTGATCGACATCGACGAAAATCCATCTAGCGAAATCAAAACGCAGATGCTCTACACTGATTCCGAAATTATTTCCACTGCCATTTATGGTGAAATTCTCCATGCCGTGGACACGTTCACGAAGGACCACATCGCAATCAAGAAGATGCAATTGCTCCAGATTCATCGTATGGAATCGATTGAGGCCTATGGATCACAACAGGTCTATGAAAATGCCATTCAAGAAGCTCAGGTCAATCAGATAATTATGTCCCAAGGTGGTCATCCAAATATCGTCCGTCTTCGAGAGAAATATTGTGATAAGAACTGGCTCTATTTGGTCTTTGATTATTATCCAAAGGGCGATTTATTGCAGCACGTGATGTCTCGAAGGAGACCCATGACGATTCATAAAGCATTGACGTATTTTCATCAAATTACGCAAGGTGTGGCACATCTACATTCCATGGGTAAATGCCATCGTGACTTGTCCTTAGAAAATGTATTGCTCAGTGATGAAAATCAAGCTGTGATTTGTGACTTTGGATTAGCCTGTGATTTGGACACATTGCAAAGCGATCGAGTTGGGAAGGATTTTTATCGTGCTCCTGAAGTATCTGACGCGACCACCGAATACGACCCAGCTGCTGCAGATATGTGGTCCTTGGGCATTATACTGTTTATTTTATTAACTGGACAACCCCTATTGGAATCCACCGAAGCTGCGAATCAACGCTTTCAACTATTCCAGCGATATGGTATGAAACGCTATTGTAGACAGTCACAAGTTGATCTTTCCAAACCATGCCGTAAGGTATTGGAACAATTGCTTCATTTAAATCCAGCAAAAAGGCCCACCATCAAACAATTGTGTAAATTAATCCACGGTCTGCGCAAAAAATATTCCAAGTATTTGAAATGTAATCATACCTATTGATACATGGTGGTTGAATGAAGTGTTTTGTGTTCGTTAAATTTGAATTTCATGCTAACAAGATAATGTCAAGTAAAGTCAAATTGTCTATGTAGTTAGTTTATTCACTTTTTAGGAATGGCAAATATATATTTGCAATGCCATTGTGTGTTACACGCACTCAAAACCGGTAAGGTTGGTTCGATGCACCGGCTCATATTCGATCCACATCGGGCAAATATCGGATCTACTCCAGGGTCTATCCAGTCCACACCGGGCAAATATCCGATCCGCCACCTTATCCTCGCCCTCCCAATTCAATAGATATTGAACGACGTTCCCAGTGCCTTCGTTGCCTCTGGAGCTCGCATATCGATTGGCCGAAGTACCTCCTGCCGTAGGATCCACTCGCTTGGCAATCTTCCCCTTCCAGTGCAAGAGAAGTTCTAAACTGAAGGTTAAGTTGTCCAATGGGGACCATTCATGACAATGAATGGTCGATGACGGTCATACCACCATCCAAGAGTGGATTCATTGATAGATCATTATCTCTTTTATTCCAACACTGAATTGAAAGAACACCAATCTAATCAAACTTCCATCGAACTTATCTGTCTAAATCATCAAGGTATCAGTCATGTCAGCCTCTCTTAATTCGACAATATTTGTATATCAACCTTGGCGTGAATCAGAACGCAACGCATTCTGAAAGTAGAAAAGCATATGCAGTTCTTGCAATGCTTCATCATCCGGACAGAAATGGTGGGTCAAGTCAAGCCGAAGAATCGATGAAGGTATTAAACAATGCCAAGGATGTGCTTCTTGACGACGAAGCACGACAATTGTACGATCGACAACTCCGTAATGTGTTCTCAAGCGAGTGGACTCATTTCAAGTTCACCTCGGATGACCTCATGTCCATCGAAAACCGCCGCTTAAGTGACAATGTAATAGACTTTTACATGGCGCATGTGTTAGACCCGTACCTTAAGAACAAGTGGTGGACGTGCAAAGTTTTTCCACTGTCTTGGTTCAAGGTAGTGGTGCAGGGGCAAGTTCCTCCACCAGTATCTGGGGATAGAGGCAGATCGTATTCCCCTCTGTACTACGACATGACAATTGTCCCTGTACAATATGAAGGGCACCTGTCGTTCATTGTGGTATACGAAGGTGAGGAGAATTGTGTCTTCCATTTAGATGTCGAGGGAGGGCACGAACTCGACTTCATATGGGGTCAAGTCAAGCCCCATTTCGACCCTTTCTATGGGTCCGCAGCCCTATTCTGGGCCGAGCCACACGTGAAGCTCGAACGTGTGGTATTCCCGGGAGCTGCTAAAGTGGACATACAAAGCCTTATGAATTTTAGGCACTTTGTCTACTTGACATGAAAACATCTGGATGAACCTGAAATTCTGGATTTCGAGCCGGAGGAAGACACGTGGTCCTCAAACTTAGTCGGGATGGTTCATATTCCACAGTGATCCGGAACACTGACCTGCTCCGACAGATTTTGAAAGACTTCGTTCTTTGTCGGCAAAGTGGGGAAAGTCGGCGAAGCTGTGACGAGTTGGCCGACGAAATCGGTATCCTCCCGGGTTACCAAACTCGCCGTGGATATGTCGAGGTGAGAAATGATTTTGCGTGTCCGCTTCGGAATATCCCATGTGGCTTGCTCAACGTGGGTGCATCATGTTACCTGAATGCTCTGCTTCAGTGTATCATGACAATACCAGGGTTGGTGGAACCTTGTCCACTTTTTCCATAGCTTGAAGGTAGCTTTGGTGAAAATCCATATAAACCTTCTCAACTTGATTCATTGCTGCTCTTCACTGAGTGTTGGTCCACCTTGTCCAAACCTGATTCATTGCTGCACTTCACTGAGTCTTGGTGAACCTTGTGGGAACTCCTTATCAACCTTGAAAGAATCGGTGTTCTGAATTACGTCTACTACGACTGAAGCATGTCTCATGGATGGTAAAACCCTAACATCCTAGTACCGATTTTACATCGACGTCCGCTCTATACCTACTATGCTCTTTCTTCGGCCATACTCAACGCTCACTGATATAAATCAGACATTGTTCTGTAGCTACCGTAACGCTTGTGGTTTTTTCTAAATATATTGTGTTTTTCAATCAAAGGCTTGCACCCGATGCGAATCATACCTATGTTATTCTAACCTGTAGGTACAGAAACCGCTCACAGGTTCTCGCAGGTTTGTGCACCTATCGTAATTGTCTGAGTTCAACGACTTCATCATGATGGTGTGGCTTACAAGAAACGCAACACTTTCTCCGAGTGCAGACCTGATTCCACGTGATTTATAGATAATGTTCAATTTATCACGTCGAGCACAATAGTGACATCAGATTTTATCGATTCAGGCGAATATCGAAAGATATTTATCTCCCACTTCTGAGCGTAGAAAATCTACCCCGAGTAAAAATAGACCGTAAGTACAACTCACGGTTATCGGATCAACCCCATATCAATCATTTGGTTGCTTGGGTTAGACTACAGATCCATTTTGAAGATACTGTTGCAGCGTGTTGTTACCAAAAATATATATATCCAATCGACCCTGTTTGGGAGAAATTCGACCTTGAGAATTTACAATCTACCCTTAGAATGGTCAGACGTCGAACATGTTGTACATGTTCTAGAATGCATTAGAGTGGTGAATTAGATGGTTTATTCATGAAATGAAACATACATTTACTCATATCAGTGTATTATTCCACTTACATCCACAGTTGAAGGGTTCGTGTATCTATGTTAAAAGTGGCTATAGTCATGCTATAATGAATATCTTCGATAACATGCGTGAAACTGCCCGCCTGAATCGACCCTGAGCGCGACTTAGGATGACTATTGTCACTTTTATAAGTGATACATAAACCCTTATGATCCAGATTGGATAATTATACAACGTTAAAGAAACTGTACATAACACAGCCTTTTAGATACTTTTATTTCGTCGTTCCCTTTGTAAGCTAAGCTCAGGGTTCGAAGAGCCTAATTAAAATATGATATGATACATTACAACGATAGTTTACAGGGGTGGTTAGAAAAATGACGTATGTTGTGATAAATTCAATGCCAGGGTGCCATTGTCCTTCCCAGGTTGTGCTTCATCAAAGCACTTTTTCCATCCTTGATACCAATCCAAGTGACAGTCGATTGTTTTGATCGCCAATGGAGATGATGTGTTTTCAAGAACTGTGTTCGTGAATTGATATTCTACCATCCCTTGAAACGTCAGCCGTTTTCCTTCAAAGGCCTGGAGTTGTGACCACACAGTATCTCGATCCGGAATATCTGAATTGTTGAGCCGTAGGAGAGATTGAAAAATCGATACATTACAAGGAAAAGTCACTTCCATTTCGACTTGGATCATGGTTGTCAAGGAATCATTCGAGCTCGACATTTCAATGATGGAGATTTGATCGATAAAAATATCTGAAAACGAACCCAAGACTTGTGTCAATTGGTCCTTTGTTTTGATGGGTGTATTCCGCACACACACTTCTGGATGAACATGTTGCTGTAAAAATTCACGCTGTTTCATTCCAATGATTGATGTCGAAAGGGCTGTCAATCCTTGTTGAAATAAATTGTGAAATTGAGTCACATGTTCACTCGAACGAAGCTGGTTTTGTTGCTTTGTCACGGTCTTTTCTAAATAGGCACGTTCCTCACTCAGTGTCCGTGCTTGTTGTTGGAGATTTTCTATTCGGCTCAAGTTGTTGCTGTTGCTGTTGTAGTTACGAGTAGGCATTTTTAATTTTTGTTGTTCTATTTTGATGTTATCTATCTTACTGCACATGTGTGTGTTTTTTGCAATCGATGATGGAGAAAAAAACGGCTACTCATCGTGATATCACCCAGCTCATCACCCAGCTCATCACCAAAATGTTTTCTGTACTTTCTGGTATCTTGCGAGAAGAAGTCGACCTGGTAAAACCGTCCGCACCGAAGAAGATTGAAAATAACGGATTAGAAATGATCAAGTTTGTATACGCTTACGATCATGAGCATGCCCGATGCGCATCATTAATTCCATTAGCCTAATAACAACTTCACACCAGCAAACCAAAGCATGCAAATGAGAAAGGGGAAACCCAAATCCAACTTCGTGAGTACACTTCGGAAAGACTGCCAAAGGATTGGAGCATTTTTTATTTCATCTTTGGATGATGTAGAATATCTCCATGAAACAGCACATGATCATCCCACATGGAACCTATGAGTAAGACAGATGAACATCGATTAAATTCAAGGAAATTCAACCTCCCAAATTGAAGACTAAAGGAAGATCACCTTTCCAAAATATACATCTGCACAACTTTAGTTCATTCCAAAGTTGTTAGTATGTGGAGGAGACCCTATTGCTGGAATCATCATTGCCGATCGTGTTTTGTTTACTCATTGACTAAATCTTCGATATTAAATCGTTTGGTTTGCCAGATATTTCGGCCCCATAATAGAGCCACTTTGATCACTTTGTGAAAAGTGAGAAGATTTTCTTTAAGGAGAGTGGAGGAGATCCAATTGCTGGAATCATCTACATATCCAAAAGTTGGACAGATTTTGGCTATGCGATCCATTAAATCAGTTGTGAAAATGATGAATAGAATTGGAGAAAGGGCTGACAAAAGATACATAGGCCCTTTCATCCCATTGTTGGCATTGAAGCTTCAATCCAGTTGACAAATATCCATTTCACTAAATCAAGCTCTCGTTTGTCGCACATCATTTTTCATGACCGACTTAAAGCATATGGCCAATATGGCAAGCGTGCAATGATGATATACTATAATATGGCAACAATCGATTGCCGCTCCTCTTGGACACAAGTTCCTTCATACGCGGTGAGAGGTGGTGATGTAACTCCCAGAGGTTGTACCAGGGTGTTGTACCTTCGTTCACTATCCTCCTTGCGTTGAATTCCGATGATGATTCATCTATGCATCCCCGTGATTTTGATTTTGCTTGGATGAGGTCTATACAAATAGTCCATATCAATGAAACGTAAGTTTTAAATTCGGGAAATGTTTCCACGTGTTCCCATGATAGCTCTGAAACGTCGATGGACCAGTGGCAAAGTCATGGTCATGATCGCAACGATGGTATTGACAAAGGTGACGTGTCCAAGACTCATGAAAGTCACCAGAGGCACATTTGTTTTCCGACATCATCTGAAAGTCTAGGTCTAGAATGGATATATAAATGTCTCGATTTCGAGCCATCTCTTTTCATGGGAGACTACTGTACGATAGAGGGCTTTCGAAACTGAAAAATAAAGCCGGAACTTGTTCCAATATTAGAATTCCGAAGTCAGGAACGATGTATTGATAGGAATCAAGAGTATCGTAGGTTTCAATCCTACGGTATTTCATCTACTCGAAGCAAGAGCCAGCTACTACGAATCCTGGCACTCAACATCACCTCAGCGGCTAACTTCACATCCCCACCCAAGAGTTCTGTCCACGCATGAAGAAAAGTCATTTCGCACGAAAGTCTGGAAATTTTGCCATCCTGGAATTCATACATTCTTCTGCCCTGGACTTTCAATATTTTCCCCAGCACTTTCTCCTGATTGATCTTAGGATGGGGAAACACATGGCGTAAGGTCTGGTAATTGATTTGAAAATTCAAGTCTTCTTGGACGACTGCAATGACCTTCGGGTAATTATCAATCGACATCGCTGTGATTTCAACATACACCGAGTCAAAATATTCTCGATAGAGACTCAGTTGTGTCCTTATTTCCGCAATGCCATGATGGACGACTTTTCCAGACACTCGTGCAGTGTTGATGATTTCGAGATTATGGTGAATGTAGTTTTGAAGGCATGCCTCTTGTCTGTGATGAAGGACACTGTTCAGATCATCGGACAGCCCGGCTTGGAACAGCCAATAGCACCTACTGATGACAAGATATACGTTGCTGTGTGCGTCACATTGTGACGATTCTAACGAATGGCTCAGATTCTGCACTTGGCATTCAAGCGTATGATTAGCCTGTTTGAGCTGCTCGATGGACGCCAAGAGCTCGTCGATGTTTTTTTGTTTCTTGAGTCGATGATTGTGTTGGTATCGACGACGACGATCTTTGCAGGTTTCCCTTTTATCTTCGTTGTTTGGATGATCATGCTTTGCAAAAGATTCGATATCGATGGCATTCGTGTGATGATGAGCATACATGTTTGATTTTTCAAGGCTTGATGTCGTACCTGAAAACTTGACGTTCGTCAAAATAGTATCTTTAGGGAGGACGTTGTCCGTGGTCTGCCACGTACAGACGCAAAGCACAACGTCGTTGTAAATCTGATTTCAAATCCTACACAAGAGTGGTACGTACAGACGCAAAGCACAACGTCGTTGTACATCTGAGTTCAAACCCGAAAAAGAGTGGGACAATCCACAGACCCGAATATACTTGACCTTCGTATCGTGTCAACACCTGGCCCGTTCGCCGGACCGTTCGTGCGAACGGGCCAATCAAGGCTCGCCAAATCCCCAGGTAGACCGTTTCCTACAGCCGCGGTCAGACCGTTGCCAGACCGTCATCTGCACGAGCGGAGCTTGGGGAAGCAGAGATGTCCCGTTCAGCTATCCTTCGTTGGGTACGCAAGATCAGATCGGGTAGTATTGAAGCATTTGTCCGACATCTTCGTTCGCAACAGAGGTCTTCGTCTTTCATTTTCGACATCCCAAACGCACGAGACCGTTTGGATGGGGAAATCCAATGACCATGGCCCTCGTGAGGCTGACGAGCTCCGCCTTTCCCTTCAAGATTGCGCAAGCTTCACGTGAGGACCATCAGTGTACCTGCACATCCCAGGAGGTCCGTTCAGTCCTCAGTCCGCACAACACCATGCGCGAGCCAAGCCCAAGTCAAAACATGGACATGGATTCCGCCCAGCTGCGAAAGGATCGGAATAAAATTGCATGTCGTAAAAGTCGAAAGAAGAGGGGTGAGAAACTCAAGCGATTACAAGTTCAGACGGAAGAACTAGAGTTCAAACACCTGGCTTTACGACGTCGCTTAATCGAGCTTCAGAAATCGTGCATTCCGTCGACTTATCCTAGGGGTACGTTCCAATCGACATTGAACCAAGAGTTCACAATGCATTGTTTGCCATTGAGTCGAAAATATGTTTTTACATTGAATACTCTATGTGAATATGTGTGAAAAGTTAAATATGTAAAATGTATGAATGCATATGAATATATGGTCATGATGAATAAATGATTATGAGTATGAATATATGAAAATGAATAAAATGTTTTGACATTTGAAACTCTTTCTAGAACGATATGCCAATCGGAAAGAGACCATGGCCCATCATCGCGTGACCTTGATGGATATTTTAGGGTCCATTGTCGAACCTAGAAACGGTTGTTTATCTCGAGGGGCTATATTGCACCATTTTTATCCGGAATGTATAACCATCAAGGCCGGGGATGGATATCATAAAGGAGCGAGTGGATTTTATGCACAGTGGGATAACCTCCTGAATACCCATGTGGTCGATCCTTCTTTCGAGTGGCTAGAAATGACACCCGTCGACCGAGAAGGTCATCAAATACGAGTCCGGTGGCGGCTAGAGGGCTATCACAAGTCTCTCGAGAGTGCACACATGAGTGTCGAAGGCGAGTCCTATTTTATTCTATACTGTCATCGTCTCGTCTTTGTGAACTTGATGTGGACCGATGAACAATTTATGCCACAAGATGATCCCGAAAGGCTCCGGCCCATTCATGATCGTAATAGGTTGGTTGCCTAGGGAGATCTAGCAGAGTGTACTGTAGCGTTTTTTTATGAAAGTATAAGGGTTCGTGTATCTATGTGTCACTTATAAAAGTAACACTAGTCATCCTATCATGAATATTTTACGATATTTATTCTCTTACAATATTCAGCTGAATGTCTTGGAATTCGTAAACACGCCAAGGGACATCATCCATTGTATGCATACGTTTACGAAAGAATGAAGTGATTATTGTTGTGGCATACTGCTCTTTCTATATTTACGAATGTAAGATGACCCGAACGGTAGTAAAGACGCCATCGTCCTGGCTCTACGATCAATGGTGTTCTAGCGCAACATAATGTCCTGCCTGTGTGCTCGAGACGGCCTTCATGCCCATCATAAACGCTGCCAGTGCCACTACGGCCATCATCATCATCCATGCCCAACCCCCCACTTGCGCGTCATGATGTCCGAGGGGTTTCGAAAGGGAGGCCGCGTACGGCACGAGTGTCGGACTCACGCAATCCACGTTAATCGTGTCTCTCACGAGAGTTCGAAATCGAGAGAACGGACAACCCAGCGTTCGACCATGCATGACGGTGGAACAATGGGGAATGAGCACCGGCACGCGTTCGGGCGCGTGCGTCGTCGTGAGCGGGACATTATGTCGAATCTGAAGCGGCGTCGCGGTGACGAAAAATAACTCGACGAGCCACTCGCGCGCGACGTGATGCAATTCAAAGACGAGCATACTCCCGGGGGGAGGTTGATCGGCCAACCAGCTCGGGGTGTGCCACCGCAACTGGAGCAGACGCTGGATCAAGAGCAAGTTGATATCGTGTCCAGCGTAATAGACCAACTGTGCGTCGAGGTCTTGGAGCACGTGGGGCCCCTTCGCCCCATCTTTGACAAAAATCTTCTTCTGGGTAATCTTTTCTTCCATACTCGCGACGAGATGGACGAGCAACGTCGAGCCGAAATTCGCAGCCAGCTGAACATTCGTGATCAAGTTCATCTGACGCATGTGGAGTGCCCCGAGCGCCACGACGTCATCCAATGGACCGACGAGCGTCATGTTATTCAACGCCGAGAGTAAAAACCATTCGGTAAAATACGCACTCGTGCTCAGTCGATCGCGATATGGCGCATAGAACGTCCCGGTATAGTTGGACGATATGTCGCCGAGTGTACAAGGTGTGGACCCATGACAGACGATGGGCGCACAACAGTTCAACATTTGTGAGACGTGGTCGATCATCTCGAGATCTCTCGTGTTCAGATACGAGCCTTTCCATGCATCGAGCTCCACTTGGCTACACAACGGACAACGCGCACTGGCGTCTTGGCCTTGTTGAAATAACTCTCGCGCGCCGTCATTGGAGATCGCATTCGCGACACATTCTGGTGCGAATCCACGGACAAACGCCCTCGCCGTGGCATCATCGCGTTCGTTATTATCCGCATACAGAACCATCTGGTGACACGACGTGAGCGTCGTATGATAAACCTCCTGACGAAGATAGCGTCCCATCGTCGTGATGACCGCCGCACCATGACTCGTGAGAGCCGGCGTGACGATGGAGGAGGGGCGAGCGGAGGAGGAGGGGGTACCCCAGGCCCTCGCGAGGAGCTCAAAATGAAACGTCTGGTTGTTCGAGTATCGAGACATCGTGGCGGGCGTCAAGGGTTCACCGAAGGGACCATAGGGACCACGAACACCATGACGTGAGAGAATGAGTGTCTGTTGTAATGTGCTGGAGGATGTCGCGGAGAGGGTCGACGTAAGACACCCTAGGCAGATCCAACACCACGAATGGGAAAGATCTAGATAAAAGTAGGTGGGATAAATTGAGCCATGAGGTAGGTCGTCTCGAGGCACGTCGACGTACCCCATAACGTTCGTCTAGGTTGGACTGACGACGATACCATGGCCTGTGCTGGGCTTGGATTTGTTTTGGAATGACGCACCCCAGGCTGCCCGGATTTATTTTAGACCCCGTTTGGACCAGGACAGGCCCATCAAAGGATCCTCGCCAATCAAAACTACAGAAAAGGACAAGATCGAATTTGATTCGTCCCAACCAAATCTAAGAGCCAATCAGAAAATGTCTTCGTCCGGCCGAGTTTCCAAAGTTGACATCAAATTTACACTTGATTCATGTATGGACAAAGAACGTGTCCACCCATACTTGGCTGGATTTATCCCAGTCGAAACCACTGTTGACATCCGTGTTTATGACTTGGTTTATGTATGTTCAACGCACCGGGGCAGGTGATCCGATCCACCAATCCGAACGCTAGATTGAAATTGTCTCGACCAATCCCCGGCATCCTGGACGTCTCACTCGTCCATTGTATGCCCACGCCCCCGAGTCTTTCTCTCCTTTGATTTTTCATTTACCAAATTTCCACTTTTGGAAAGTGTAATAATTTTCAATTGATCACTACATAATGATTTCAAATCTTGCCAAGTCCATTCGACGTTTTAGTTCTCAAGCCGCTCGATACTATGAACATGGTTCGCCACTCCAAGTGTTGAAACTTGAGAATGACGACAGTCCAGCTTCTTTGGGCGATCATGATGTCCAAGTCCAATTTATCGCAGCTCCGATTAATCATGCTGATTTGAATATGGTTCGAGGAAACTATGGTTTAGAGTCTTCGCTTCCAGCTGTGGGTGGAAATGAAGGAGTGGCCATCGTGACAGAGGTATGTCGTGTGCTTTCATCTAAGCTGACAAATTATATATTCATATATTGTGGCATATTCAGATATTCACGTATTCAGATATCCATATTTATGTAAATATATTCGAATATTCATATTCTCACATATACATATTCGCATATTTATATCCACACATATTCATATTTATGTACATATGGTCATGTATTCACATATTCACCTACCCATACATATTCAACCCTATTCAGATTGGATCAAAAGTCACGTCGCTCAAGTTAAACGATCATGTGATCCCAAGTCAGGCAGGATTAGGCACGTGGCGCTCTTCGGCCGTGGCCAGCGCCGCGTCATTTATGAAAATCCCAACTGATTTTCCCCTCGATCAGGCCGCGACTATTGCCACAATCCCCTGTACGGCCTATCGTCTCTTATCCAATGATTTTGTAACGCTAGCACCTGGGGATACGATCATTCAAAATGGTGCGAATTCCGCTGTGGGAAAATGTGTCATTCAACTGGCGAAAGCTCGAGGCCTACGCACGATTAATGTCATCGGAAGTGACGTTCCTGATTTTGAGTCTGTGAGTGAGCAGCTCAAGGGACTTGGGGCGGACCTTGTGGTCTTGGATTCCTATGTGGATACGCCGGCCTATCATCGTTTGACAAGTGATTTTCCAAAACCCACTTTGGGTCTGAATTGTATCGGAGGAAAGGTCGCGACGAATGTTGCGAGAGTCGTGGCCAAGGGGGGGACGTTTGTCACGTATGGAGGTATGTATGTATTCATGGTTTTATATTTGATATTCATGGTTTCAAATGTATATATATATTCAGATATCCATATTTATGTATATTCATGAATTCAGATGTATATATATATTCAGATATCCATATATACATGAATCATGTATTAAATACATGTATATGGATAATTTTGTATTCAGATGAATTCTTATACGTCAGATACATTCATGTAATCTTCTCACACATGTTAAAATGATAATGCATTAGGCATGAGTCGAGAACCCGTGGTCCTTCCTACCTCAGCTCTGATCTTTAATCAACTGAATGTCCGGGGATTTTGGATGACCGAGTGGCTCAAGGAACACTCGAAGGACGCTCGTGAAGAAATGTTGACGGACGTCATGACTTTGGCGAAAGACCAAAAGATGATCATGTGGACTCAGACGTTTCCGTTTTCTGAATTTCAGCAAGCCCTCGAGGCTGTGACGACACAACGATCGAATGAACAACGAAAGGTCGTGCTGCTCATGAAGGATTGAATAGATGTTGGCTTTACCTAGTGGTGAAATTCGTCATCTAACATCATTCGATTCTCTACGTCATATGCATAAATAGAACTTCAGCTGACAAAGGTGTGTCTTGATATTCGTCGGCGAACCCGAGATCTTTTTTTTCTGGTCTCTGTCGAGCCCCCATCTTGAAGGGCATAGACTCGTCCTTCGAATCCAAAACGAAATGCAGCACATGCGATTGTACGCCGTTCGATTCAGCGTATCATTCATCAAGTACTTTCATCGATATTTGTCATCAAGCTACGTATATTTGTATGAGGATCGATTATCAATATATACATATATACGAGCCAAGGTGACACTGAATCCCAAGCACTCAATTGTACAATAGCGGATACTGCGCGCCAAGACTCGTCTTACTTTGAGAATCGTATGTTTGATAGGAACTCTTGGGGGTTGAGCTTGTGGTGGATTTTGACGGTTCGACGTGAAAATCAGACAGATAGCTACGTGGATATGAATATTTTGGAATATGCACTTTTTGAATATGTGAATATTCTTGAATATAACGTACCTTTCCATCAGCCGTTTCCAGATACAATACGTGGTTGACGAAGAAGTTGACGTGCGTTGCTGTCGTCGTTGCCCCTGGTATCCTCTCAGGAGAAACACCTGGGTCTCTACGTCCAGATACGAACAAAAGTGCAGGAGCTGACCTAACACCAGATCATCTAGTGGCCACTGAGCGCTCAGCATTTGGATGTCCGTAAATTCCTCGATCACGCGTGGAGGAAGGCAAGAGAGGCTCGAAGAAGTATAGACGATGTCGTCCTGGGCTTGAGCAAGGGCACAGCTGGACATGACGGAGACTTGACTGACGTGCATTTCGCCCATCCAACGACATATCGAAGCCATGGTGATGCAAATGTCCGCAGGTGAAGTTGAATCACCACAACAGTTGAGGCGCAGGAGCGTGAGTCCCACACATGAGCTTTCAGGACTGACGTAATTGACAATATCGAGGGAAATGCCGGCACGAAGCTGAAGTGGAACATGATGGACGGTGGAATATACATTGGAGCGTAGAGAAGACGTGAGGTTTTGGTTCAAGTCCAATATGTCGCTGTAGCTGAATAGAACATGGTTACTGATGCAGAAATCGTGAGGCATCGAGGGACATAGTTGGACGGCACAAGGGACACTCATTTTCGGAAGGATGATTTTCTGAAGATGTCGAGACGGGACAATTCAAATTTTTCAGACAACGAATCGTTGTCAAATGAAAAAGAGCCAATGGTCCCTGTTCATAGCTAGTACAACGACCATTGTGGTGACCCTCCGAATATAAAGTGTTTATAAACTAAACTGCCCTTACAGTTATCGTGACTGTCCGCGTGGCCCAATGGATAAGGCGTCCGCCTACGAAGCGGAAGATTGTGGTTTCGAGTACCATCGTGGACTTTTTTTTTGGACCATTCGCCGCGAAAAATGGTTGGTCGAGAACAGGCCTCGGCCTGTTCGGTGATCCATACGCGCGTGCGAAAGATCATTATTTTGAGTACGCCAAAGATCGAAACAATGAACCCTTTCTTTTTACTAAAGATACCCATTCTCTTTGGACTCATTGCTTTAAAAAGCTTGCTCTTTGGAATTGATTTTTCATTCAGGCAAGCCCATCAGCTTCAGGCTCATCTTCGAAAGAATCTCTCTCTGAATACAACTTCCACTCATTTTGTGGCTCTACCCTTGATCAATACGACTTCATTCAACTCATCTAATATAGCACTAAGTGTCACGAGTGGAAAAGAAGAGACTAATACCTTGACTTATTGCAGAGGATTGTTCATCATCATTATTACAATGTTCAACTCGATCCTGACTGGGCTCTATGTTGCACCAGTGCCTGTGTTGGAAATGCTCGAGTATGATGATAGTTCTCCTAGTAGTAAGGAGACCAATTTTAAGCCTGTACAGGATATAATCGAGCATGATTATAGCGATGATCATTTTTTCAGGACTGGATGGTCGTCTTGGCCAGAAGAAAAAGTTCCTGCTCCGCCTCAAACTACGACTTTCGACTCTTATATCAGCCACTGTCCCGATAAAGATGCTAAAATTGAATAATGCACGATCAGTACGCTCGCCACACCTAAGACGATTGGGTTGTACGTACAGACAATATTTAATTTGAAGAAAATTTCGATTGCTTTCAAAGTACACTGAAAATAAGTGTAATGCAAATCAGAATTTGAATTTTTCATTTAACGACATTGAGCATGTGTAGCAATCGTGGTTTCATAGTAGAAAATTCAGGCTTACCCATTTCTTTGTTTTCTACCTCTCTTCAACATCCAATACTTTCATGAAAATCACCCGTAGTTCCAAAACAACGACTGCTCTAGGTTTGACCATCGCCCTACTTACCGTTGTGACATATTACTATTCACATACTGCCAGGATGCATTTCATCGCTTCCTCAGGTCTCCAGGTCAATCACAAAGATCTAGAAATCGACATTGAGATAGAAGTACACGCAGATGAACGGTACAACTCTCCGTTAAAAGATCGCCTCACTGCATGGATGCTCAATCCATCAAGTACAACTCAGTCAGAGCAAGAGCTAGACGAAATCATGACCTCCATGTTCAATAAAGAACTAACGACAGAAGCTTCGAAACTCTTCCGATCTAAAAGCCAAGTGCTCGAGGAAATCATGAAAGACGATACAGTTGAAGAATCACGACACGATACTCTGAAAGAATCGATATTTAATACAATCGCTGAACAAGTTGTGATTTCGCCGGCTGACGCTCAACGCCTTCGCGCCGGTCGTATCCCTTAGATGACCACGCATTTTATATATTTATGCATCTCAATAGAAATCACTAGTCCATGATACTTTTTATGAATATTTTCAAATATTTATTCCATACAGATCCCATGGAACTCGGATGCAATCGAGTGATCGATCCCATGAGATATCCCACTACCTCTTCATGCCCTTCTACATATATATATATGTGGTGATGGCTCAATCGTCTCTATAATGCCCGTATCAAAGTACTCAACAAGAAAGCTATATCGAGTCACTGGCCATGTTACGAAACATTCTACAATCACAGTCATGTCAAATCGATATACTGGTTTTAGGAGGCCTAACACGCCACTAATTGATCATCGACGATCGTAGGTAGTATGGATTGATGTCGTCCTTGCGGTCATGGACATCCTGCGTCACACGTTCTTCAGTGTGTTCCGTAGATGATGCATCATCGTCCACATATTCAAATCGGAAAGAGTGTTTTGGATAGTCCAGGGGCTCTAGTGTGAGCTCTCGAAAGGCACTCCACGTGACCCAATACCCCGAAGCCGCGGACTGCAAATACACCGAATGGGGGTCCATGGGGTCCACAAACGCCATGAATTCTTCTGCCGCACTTCGTCTAGACTCGGAGCACATTTGCACGACCGCCGGGTGTGGTCCGCCTTGACGGGACGACGACGACGGGACGGTCAAATACCCGTTCTCGTAACAATCCCAACGCTTCGTTGTCGGTCCGCACAGTCGAGCACAACGCGACGTGACGGATTTGGCCTGAAGGGTAAATGTCCCGCCCTGCGTCGGTCTTACGTGCCATCGCCGGAGTTCGCGCGAGAGCGACACGTGATTGTACATGATGTGCCAATAGCGTGGCCAGAGGATCGACGACCCGCCCGTGCTCGCGCGAATGACGACGTTTCCCGCGATGGTGTCGACACGCACGAGCGTCTCGGGAGCCGGTGCGAGGATGAGGTTTTGTGATAACATCATTGGATCGGTCGAATGCATCATGCCTTCGGTCATGATGTTCAGTCCCAGGACGAGCGTCGTGATGAATACGATGGCCATGATGTGAAGGATATTTTTGATCGATGCAAATGGAATATGACGTACGTTGAGGGGAATTCTACGGAATATGACGGGTATACAGTTCTCATCCATCGAGCCGTCAAAAAACCCTTCGAAGGTTCGTGAATTTGACAGGAGTGGGACAGCTTTGAGCGGATACTCTTGTGTACGGCGCGCCAAGAGCGCATACAATGGACGACAGTGTAAATCTTATTCATCAACTCCGGACAGTGGACCTTTGGACTAAATACATGACGATGAACGACCCGTAGACCAGAAAAAGGCAGTCCAGTGGGTCCCTAGCTCATGAACGGTCACCGGACGATCCCTACGATTGCACCGGAAAACTAAATACAAGATGAAACCGCTGAACAACGTCTTCACCGGTGAAACGGCACTTTAGATACGCCGAAAAAAGAGAAAGGCGATCATTCATTCAGTACCCGTGCGACGTGGTCGTCATAATCATGGATGAATTAACGATCATCATACGAGCCGTGAGTAGCATCTGGTGCTTAATCATTTTAGGGATCATGCTCTCTCTCGCGGAGGAATCCACCGAAACGATGCTCCTCGTGACGGTCTTTATCATTGTCTTTACCTGCCCTTGTCTCTGGTCGATCATTCGTTTTGCGGAAGACTGGGATCAAAAGCGCAAGCTCGTGGTGATACCCGAAACGAAGAAAAAGAAAAAAGTCAACATTGCCATTAATGGCAAGGGCAAACCTCTGCGGACACAGGCTGAAATCCTCGCCGAGCAGCGCCAGAAAGCCAAAAAATTGCACGGTGTCGGCAATCAGAAAAAAGAGAAAAAAACGGCATTGAAAACGAAAGGCGGTTTGGGGACAAAACCAACGAAGAAGCCCCCGAAACGAAAAAAGGCACCGACATGAGTCCACTCTATTCTTTTGTATCATTCATACACCTAACTATCTACTAATACACTATATTTCGTTGCTCATCCATCGAAGCTAAATTCTTTCAACTCGCCATGAAAAATATAGACTTTGATGAGTTCATACAACGCAAAGCACAGACCTGTGGAGGGCACGATATGCATCATTCGGGGAATCGTGCCTCTCCAGAATCCACGCAGTCCATCCTGCGTCCAAATCTGTTGCAACTCGTGTCCGATTCGACCTCCCTGTGGGCTAGATTCTCGTGTCATTTGTCGCACACACACGACATCGAGAGGATTCGTTAAAAACGCCGCACCAGCACCCGATATGCTGCCCATGACGAGTAACTCTAGTAAAGAAAAATCCACGTGACCCACGTCTCGGCGAGTCGTGGCCTTTAAGTTTTCAAAAAATAAAAACGAAAACGCGGAAAACGTCACATCGACCGCCACGCAGGCTCGAAATCCAGCGTAAAGTCCTTTCAGGCCTTCGTGCTCGGCAATGCGCGTTAGAGCATGGAGCGAGTGGCGATAATTCTGGGTCTGCGAACTCCAGCCCCCCGTGGCCTGCGCTGGATTTTTACCCAACTGCAGTCGACACTTGATCACTTCGAGTGGGACATTTACGAGACTCGACACGAGTTCTCCGAATCCGCCGGCGATAAAGTAGACCGCAGAGGGCCAAAGCTGCGCACTCTCGGAGGACTGCAATGCGAACAATCGGGTTTTCGCAAATTCATAACTCCCAAAGTAGAGCGCATTTCCAATCGGAGCGGCGATTAAAGTGGTACCTAATCCACCGAAATACCCTCGCAGACCTTCTTCGCGAAACATCGTACTCCACGTATGACGACAATTCAGGTACTTTGCATTCTGCTGCACCTTTAGACGTAAACTAACGGTATCAAAGGGATGCAAGATGGATTCAGCGATCATTCCGGCAGCTGCACCTGCAATAGCTGATGATCCGAGAAAAGAAGGGAGATGGACACTAGTATTCACAGAAGCTCGTCGAGGCGGTGATGACGACGACGGCATGGAGCCACAAATGAAGGACATCGGTTCGAACAAGATCTGACCATGAGCAGAGGTACTCCAGATGGGTCTTGGCCACCAATCAAAACAGGGTTGGCAATCAACGTGATGTCATTGGACCACGTTTCTTTTCGAGTGATCTCATTGGTTCAAAGGAATGAACAGGTTCTCGTACGGGAAGAAATGTTATGCCATCGCGCATAGATGATTGGCCAATTCCCACTCCTCTGGACCAATCAGGATGAGATACCTCTAAAAACGGACCAATCCCAGACGAGAGGTATTCTTCCCGGCGGAGCCTCAATTCCCTTTTTCCGTTAGCACGCAGGCGTGGGAAGATCTGATCGGTCCATGCTCGGCGTGACGGATGAACCACACATACTCTTGAGTGAAGTGGACATGAACTATGCTTCTGCGGATTCGCCCTCGGTGAAAAATCGAGGAGAAATTCAGGACCCGTCTTTTCCCACCACTGGAACAGGAACATCATCCAACCGACGAGTCGTCTATTGGAACGACGGCCCTTCTCCTGACGCATGCGAACAACCTCTGTTTGTCGATAATATCGTCGTCACATCCAAGTACACGTGGCTTAGCTTTATCCCGAAATTTTTCTTTGAAAGTTTTAGCAAACTCGCGAATTTCTTCTTCTTGGTGGTCTGCATTCTGCAAAGTATTCCTCAAATTTCGAATACCTTTGGCATTCCGACGAATGCCCCGGTGTTGTTCTTTGTCATTGCGATTGATGCGATTTTTGCCATTATGGAAGATATCAGGCGTCATCGAAGTGATGCGGAGTCCAATGGTGCGATTTGTCATGTCATTCGGTCGCCAAGGTGCGTGAATGATGATATGTCGTGTTTGTTGAAGGATTTGTGTGCTTGGTGCGAACATTATGTGTTTTCATGGTTCACCATAAGAATGAATACATATATATATATATCATGAATACTATTTTTACTAGGACAGTTTTTGAATATTGGATTTTTTGAATATATTGAATAGGTGAATATTGAGATTTAGGAATATATTGGAATGTGTGACAAAGTGCACAGGAGAGTACTTGAATATCAATATCTCAATATCAGTATATTCACTTATCCACAATATAAAGGAACCATACATAAGTGAATATTGAAATGTATGATTTTTTGAATATATTGACATATACAAATTTTTTGGAATGTGTGAAAAAGTGCACAGGAGAATACTTGAATATCAATATCAGTGTATTCACTTATCCACAATATGAAGGGACTATACATAAATATAAATATAACTCGTGTGTGAATATCCCTGACGAACTGACACTTGAATCCTAGCAGCAGCAGCAATCATAATCATGAAAATGGAAAAATCCAACACATTAAATGGCGTGACCTGAAAGTTGGCAATTGCGTTCAAATTCTCAATCGAGAGGTCATTCCGGCGGATGTCTTGATTTTAGCCGTCGCAGAGTCTAATGTGTCGAATCCCGGGGGCATTTGTTACGTCGAGACGAAATCGTTGGACGGCGAGACAAATTTAAAATTACGACAGGCGATGGAAAATACCATGAGCATCTCGGATCTGAATGGCGTACATGGCGTCGTGGAGTGTGAGGTCCCGAATCCCTACTTGGATAAATTTGCCGGATCCCTCGTGGTGAAATCACAGGTTGAGTCTGATGAACCTTCGAAGTACGAAGAAAATAAGGAGCCCATTACGAGTAAAAATGTTTTACTGCGTGGATGTGTATTGAGAAATACCGACTGGGTCGTTGGATTGGTACTAAATACAGGTTTGTGCTGCGTGTGTATATGATTCAACCACGGATCATCCGTATTGAATATGGGAATATATGAATATATATGATTCAACCATGGATCATCCATATTGAATATGGGAATATATGAATATATATGATTCAACCATGGATCATAAATATGGAAGAATATCTGAATAGAGAAGTATATCTGATAGAGAAGTATATATGAATATAACATGAATATAAAGCTCAAACATTCTCGCGTCTGTGGTGTAGGTACAGATACCAAAATTATGCAAAGTTCGAGTGCCGCGCCGACCAAGTGGAGTGATTTGATGCGCCGACTCAATACCTTTATCTTGTACTTGTGTGGCGGCCTCTTCCTCCTTTGCGTTACCGCGGCCACGGTCAACGTCCTGTGGCAATCCACCGACAACGTCAAGCGCAAGAGCTACATTGACGTCGAGGCCTATGAAACCGGCGTAGAGCTCTGGGTCGTCATGAGCTTTTATTACTTTTTGCTGTTGTATCAAATCGTCCCGATTTCTCTTTACGTGAGTATGACCACGGTCAAGTTTCTCCAGTCTATGTTTATGCAATGGGACATTGACATGTATCACGCTGAGTCGAATACCCCCGCGATTGTTCGAAGTATGGCACTGAATGAAGAACTGGGCCAAGTGTCGTACATTTTTACGGACAAAACCGGGACCTTAACCTGCAATGTCATGGATTTTAGAAAATGCAGTATCAATGGCAAAAGTTATGGCACGGGTATGTGTGTGTGTGTGTTGTATGAATATGTGAATATATGTGAATGTTCCTACATGTGAATACATGTGAATACATGAAATTACATGAATAAGAATATACGGAACAAATGTATGAATATTTGAATATATGTGAATACATGAAATTACATGAATATGTGGAAAAAATGCACTAGCTGTGCTCATCATAGGATTGACTGAATATTATGTAACAAAGAAACGATCATCTAATGTCAAAATCCATCATAGGACTGACTGAAATCGGTCGTGCGGCGATGCTGCGACAGGGCCACGAGCCGCCCAATGATCCAAAGACTGATCCGAATATGCCCAAAGTCCCGTTTGTGAATTTCGTCGACCCGAGTTTGTTCGATGACCTGAGAGGCGAGTCGGGCGTCGTCCAGCAACGGAAGATTCGAGCCTTCTTCCTGCACTTGAGCATTTGTCATACGGTCATTCCTGAAACTCTGGATTCAGGAGAAGTGAGGCTTTCGGCTTCGAGTCCAGATGAACAAGCGTTGGTTGCCGGAGCCTCTTATTTTGGATTTACCTTTCGCTCCAGGGAAGTTGGGCGAGCTAACGTTGAGATTGATCGAACCCTCGAGAGTTTTGATATGTTGGAAGTCTTGGAGTTTAACTCGACGAGGAAACGCATGAGTGTGATCGTTCGAAATGAGATCGGCGAGCTCTTTCTCTATTGTAAAGGTAAAGTGGTTGTGTTGACCCGTCATGTATCCTAATTGAATAATACTATTCAGAATAATTGACTAATATTCACTTATTCACATATTTAAAAATTCCGATATTCACATAATCAAATATTCTCTATATTGTAAAGGTGCTGATGTGGTCATTTATGATCGACTGGAAGATTCAAATTCGGAAAATTCAAACAAGTCTGTTGTGGAAGCCACGGGGAAACACTTGGAAACATATGCGGATGAAGGATTGAGGACACTCGTGATTGCCTATCGTCCACTGCAAGAAGACGAGTACCGAACCTGGAGTGAGGCCTTTCGATTGGCCAACGGTGATCTTGAGCAACTGGAGAAACGTAAAAATGGCGATTTAGACAACACGATTGACACGCTGATGGAAGAAATGGAACGTGACTTGATTTTATTAGGTACGTTGTTTTCGATGATGATGGAGGAATATTCATAGTTGAATAATCATACACACTCATGTGTGAATGATTATCCATTTTTCAATATTCTCAATATTATGACTATACACATCATATGTGAATGATTATTCCCATTTTCGATTTTCAAATAATAGTCGTATATTAACATATTCACAATATTTACATTCATTACTTAAATTCACAATAATATGAATATTCACATCATATGTGAATTAATATTCACCTATTCATATATTTAAATCATATTGAACCATAAGTTATTTATCATATATTATGTCAGATATATTCATATTATACGTAAGTACAAACCTCCCAACCACTGCTTCTAACATATATGTTGTTTGGTAAACAACGACAGGTGCGACGGCCATTGAAGACAAACTACAGCAGGGCGTGCCCCAGGCCTTGTTTAATCTCAGTGCCGCGGGCATTAAAGTCTGGATGCTCACGGGGGACAAGCAAGAGACGGCGATTAATATCGGCTATGCTTGCTCACTTTTGGATAATGATGTGCAGCAAGAAGTCATTAATTCGGATCACTTTGGGACGGAGGAGCATATGGTGAAGCAACTGCTCTACCTTGAGTCAAGGTATACCCTTATATTCACATATTTCAGATGATGCATAATCAGATACTCATACTCACATATTCACATATTCCAGTATTCATACTCACATATTCCAATATTCAGATATTCCAATTCAAACATTCCAATATTCATATTCATATAATCCCATTAGGTATACCCGAGAGGATGAATCAGGCCTACCGCCAAATAAAACCAGCGTCGCCCTAATTATTGATGGTAAATCCCTCGAGTTGGCACTTTCGAATAGTTGTTCAAACCATCTCTTGAGCTTCGCCAGTGTTTGCAAAAGTGTCATTTGTTGCCGCGTGTCTCCAAGTCAAAAGGCTGATATGGTCAATTTAGTGCGAGCGAATATGAAAACAGCTCGGACCTTGGCAATTGGTGATGGTGCGAATGATGTTGCGATGATCCAGGCCGCGCATATTGGTGTCGGGATATCCGGACAAGAAGGTAAGGTTGTTGGTCTAAATTGGATTGATCCTGTTTATTCCAATATTCATATTCACATTTTTCAATATTCACATATACCAATATTCCTATGTACCAATATTCAGATTCAGATATTCACATTTTCCACGATATTCCAATATTTACATATCCCCAATATTCATATTCAGAAATGCCAACATATTTCAATATCCATGTATATTCACATCCTGATATATAATGCACCAACACGATATTAAATGATCAAACAACATTCGATCCTAGGTATGCAAGCTGTGAATTCATCCGATTATGCGATTGCCCAGTTCCGATTTCTCGAGCGCCTGTTACTCGTACACGGTCGTTGGAATTATCGACGGATTAGCCTCCTCGTGG
>JACKZZ010017257.1_pt1 | contig 29510 bp, 36 predicted proteins | sample 8027871 | NCBI WGS metagenome assembly JACKZZ01 (sample SAMN15724774, study PRJNA655200) | protist metagenome | isolation source: fluorescence activated cell sorting (FACS) single amplified genomes of... | place: USA: West Boothbay Harbor, Gulf of Maine | collected 2000-07-19
ATGAAAAATTAAAAGATTCAAATCTTACAGAAGATGAAAAAAATAGTTTATTAGAAGAAAGAGAAAGGTTATCAAATAGACTTAATAAAATAATAGCAGAAAGAGCAGAACTTGAAGAAGAAGCCACAGAAAAGGCTCTTGGGGGTTTAAATAAATTAAAAAGTGCATTTAAAGGAATAACTGAATTAGGTAAAGGCTTTGCAAAATCAATATCTGATCCTGCTGTTATTATGGGAGCTATTACTAAAAGTTTTTTAGAATTTAACAAAGCAAACCGAGAAGTAAGACAAATAACAGGTCAAACTGCAACTAATTTTTCAAGTTTTAATGATTCTATTGTTTCTTCTACAGATCAAGTAAAAACTATAGCATCTTTATCCAAACAATTGGGTATTAATGTTAACGCTGCTTTTAGTAAAGATACTATTTTAGCAGCTACTGAATTAACTGAATTATTAGGATTATCTGCTGAAGAGGCAGCTAAATTAGCTTTAAGAACAGAGGCATTTGGTCAAGATTTAGGAAAAGTAGATGATAATACTGCAAGTATTGTAAGTAATTTTAATAAAAATAATAGATCAGCAGTTAATTTTCAGGATGTTTTAAAAGATTCAGCATCAGCTTCAGGTCAATTAGCTGCAACTATAGGTAAAACCCCAGGGGCTTTGGAAAATGCAGCTGCTGCTTCACGAAAATTAGGACTCTCTTTATCTGAAGTAGAAGGTATAGCAGATAATTTATTAAACTTTCAATCTTCTATAGAAGCTGAAATGGAAGCTGAGTTGTTAACTGGTAAACAAATTAATTTAGAAAGAGCCAGGAGTGCAGCTTTAATGAATGATATGGAAACCCTATCAAAAGAAATAGGTAGTAATGAAGCTGTTATAAATGCTTTTAGTACAGGTAATAGAATAGAACAACAAGCTATAGCCAAAGCAATGGGTGTTACTACAGAACAGATGTCTAAAATGTATTTTACTCAACTAAAAAATAAAGATCTAACAGATGAGCAAATAGCTCAGGCTATGAATATAAGTTTAGAAGAAGCTAAAAGGTTGGGTGTGCAAGAACAATTATCCAAATCAGTTGAAAAAATAACATCTTCATTTGCCCCTCTTTTAGAAATAGTTGCTTCTTTAGCTGATAATTCTGTGGTTTTGTATGGTACTTTAGGATTGGTTGGGGCTATACAATTTGCTTCTCTTATAAAAAGTCTTCGTGTTATAAAATCTTTAGAAATAGCTTCAAGTATTGCTAAAATATTTGGGGGTAATGCTAAATTTGGACCAGCAGGAATTGCTTTAGCTGCTGCTGGGGTTGGAGCTATGATAGGAGCTATTGCTACTTATGCTTTAAAAGGAGATGATGTAATGTCTCCTGGAGATGGTAGTGGGTATGGTAAACGTACTTTAATGGGCCCTGAAGGTGCTATTGCTCTTAATAATAAAGATACAGTAATAGCAGGCACAAACTTATTTGATGGGGGTAAAGAAAAAATGGAAGCTCCACAAAATAATAATATATCTATTGACATTTCTCCTTTAGTAGAACGTATGTCAGCTGTAGAAAATGTATTAATACAAATTCTAAATAAAGAAGGAGATGTTTATATGGATGGAGCTAAAGTAGGTAAATCATTAACATTGGCAACTTCTAAAGTAGGTTAATATTTATAATAAACAATAAATTAAAAACATAAAATTATGGCTTTACTTGACAAATTAACAACTGCAGGTTCAAACCTATCAAGTTTAAATGGTACAACACCTTCAATTCCTAATTTTGCAGGATCTAAACTACACGATACTTATTCAATCAATAATATCCCTGTAGTTCCGGGCAAACCAGCTCCATCACAATTAGATTTAGATGGTGTAATTCCAGCAAATAATTATAGAGATAACGCACCTGAAGGAAGAACATTTTAATATATGCCTCTAATAAATCTTCAAACAGACCTTAGATCTTTAAGGTTTGGGAATGATAGACCTGGAGGAGGATCTAGTAATCAACCTTACATCCAAAAACCAATTCCCTCTCCTGAGGACTCTCCCTCTAATCTTTTTAATACTGGGGGTAAAGACGTTTTAATAAGAGGTGGATTACTTGCTCCTATAAAAGGAGTTAACGATGTAAGTCGATTATCCCAAATGTTTTTTGATTTTAAATCACCTAGTGGCCCTCTATTCACAGCTAAACAAAACCTATTATCTCGTACTTCAGTAAAAACTGAAGCATCTAAAGATGCTGGTTATGGTGGTGGTGGAGTTAATCAAGGTTTATATTTACCTACTTCTACAATATTGCAAGCAGGTGTTGGATTTACAGGAACTCATTTAAATTTATTAGGTATAGATCCTTCTTCACCTATATCAGGAGTTGTAGAAGGTGGTCTTCTCCCAGGATTAGGATTAAATAGTTATTTTAAAATAGTAAATAACCAAGATAAAGAAGATAATAGATTAGTAGGATTATATGATGCTATTTCATCTAACAAACCATCACCTAATTTTGGAGGGCAAAAAGGAGTTAACTTAAATCCTGATTCTAATGGAAATGTGACATTGTTAGAGTATGGTGGTGGTCCTGGTTCTATATTAGGAATTGGTAAAACTAGAATACCATTTGCTGATCAAAGAACAGGTAAACAAAATAGATATGCTGGTGGGAGTCCAGAAAATAAAAACTTTTTCCTAGGAAACAATCAATTAACTGTAGTATCTACTCCTGAAGATTTTCCATCACCTTCTAAAGATACTCCTACAGTTAATGAAGATTTTAGAAAAACTATCATAACCCAAAATAATATTAAAGATTCTTCCACAATATTATCAATATCCCCAGGTTATAAAGATTTTAATATTGAACAGAGACTTAGTTTAGGAGATCCAGGAAAATCTAATACAGCAAATGGTGATAAGAATGTACTCAGGTATTCAGTTAATCAACCAGCATTAGATAAACTTAATGCCAGTGGATTTTATTCAGCAGCAGGTCCTAATCATAGTAAAGATAATAATCATAATGATTTAGTAAAATTTAGTATTGGTATTCTTCAAAATAATGGAACTGGAATATCTAACTACATACATTTTAGAGCTTTTATAGAGGGTTTTTCAGATAGTTATAGTGCTACTTGGTCAGATGTTCAATACGTTGGAAGAGGAGATAAATTTTATAATTACGGAGGGTTTACTAGAGAGATAAGTATGGGTTGGACTGTTTATGCTCAATCTAAAGCTGAATTAATTCCAATGTATAAAAAATTAAATTATCTAGCTACAAGTTTAGCACCTGATTACTCTTCAGGTGGATTTATGAGAGGAAGTTTAGCACGTTTAACAGTTGGTGGTTATCTATATAACCAACTTGGAATTATAAAAGGTATTACATATACTATACCTAATGAATCAACATGGGAGATTGGAATTAATCAAGAAGGTGGGAATGATGAATCAGTTAAAGAATTAGCTCATATGATTAAAGTATCAGGTTTTACATTTATACCTATTCAAGATGATGTTCCACAAAAAGGAAGAACTAAATTTATAGAATTAACTAATGGTGAAGGTCCGGAAGATTCAAATTGGAGTGAAGAATTTTACATGCCTGTAGATCAACCTAGAACTAAAAAGGAAGCTGAAGCTAAAGCATCTGCAGAAAATGATACCCCACCTTCCCCTCCTTCTTTACAAAACCCCCAAACTGAAATCCAACCTGGCCAATCAATACCTATACAATCAGAATGAAACGATACGCTACCATACAAACTTTAAGAAATACTAACGAAAATGTTGGAACCCTAGGGACTGTTTATTATCGTAATGCTAAATACCCTGAAATACCATTATCTGAAAACGATATTTATGTCCTTACAGATTTTGGTGATAGGTTAGATTTATTAGCGAACCAATTTTATAGTGATGTTACTTTATATTGGATTATAGCAGCTGCAAATCCTAATAAAGTTAGTTTTGGTTCTTTATTTGTAGATGAAGGTACTCAATTAAGAATACCTATTAATATAAGTTCAATTGTTGATAGTTATATTGAATTAAATAGTTTATGATATGTCAAATCTTTTAGGACAACCATTTGATGATTGGGTAACAAAACAAATAGATGTAAGGCAAAAATCTTTAGGAAAATATTCTACTACCCAAATACAAGCTAACCTGGTTAAAACTCCTTGGATTCGTTTAGCAAGTTCAGTGAATTTAGAATTTCCTAGAAGAACTGAAGAAAGAAAAAATAGTGTTCCTCAAAAATTAAAAGATGCTGGTTTAAATGTTTCGGATTTTGATGGAGTAGAACTAGCTAAAAAATGTATTTTATATGGTGGTGTGGTATCTATGACTGGAGAAGGTAATAGTATAATCCAAAACTCATCTATAAATAATGGAAATTCACCATTTAATGGAGCATATGGTTGGGGGGGAATTGATGAAAGAGGATATGTCCCAATGCCTGGTATTACTGATGTATCTGTGCAATATCAAAACAATGGTGCTTTATCTAAAGCTACAATTAATATTAAATGTTTTAGTAAAAAACAATTCCAAATAATAGATGTTTTATATCTTCGTCCTGGATACTCTCTTTTATTAGAGTTTGGACATAGCACATATTTAAATAATGATGGAGAATATGATTCATTTGAAAATTTTTCTTCACAACCTTTAAGAACTCTTTTTAATCCGAAAGATAAAACCCAATATGACATTTACCAACAAATTAAAGAAGCAAGAAAAGAATATAACGGAAACTATGAAGCTGTATATGGTAAAATAACCACATTCAAATGGAGTTTTAATACAGATGGAAGTTATGAATGTCAAGTAACATTAACTGGGATGGGAGATGTTATTGAATCTCTTAAAATGAATATAAGTATAGATGATGATAATGAAGATAAAGATGAGGATGATAATGAAAATAAAAATGAAAATATTGCTTTAATTGCTAATAAAGATAAATCAAAATTAAACAAAAAATTATACAATATATTTCAAGCAATAAAATCTCCTGATAGAACTTTTTGGCAAAAACTTGTAAAAGGTTTAGGAAGTGAAAATGTGGCTTACAATTATATTCTTCAAGGTTATCCTAACCCTGATAATAATTTTATAAAAGAAGATTTAGTCTTTCCTTCATCTTTATTAACAGTTGAAGGTACTAGTACTGATGATAAAGAGAATCAATCACCTCAAACATATATGACTTTTGGATTACTAATGGCTATAATTCAATCTAAAATATTACTTCATGATAATAGTAAAGGATCAAATACTTCAATCCCTTTATTTAGATTTGATATGAAGTTTGATGATTTAAAAAATGATGATAATTATATATTAAGGATTCCTGGAGGATTCTCATCAGATCCTAGAATCTGTTTAATTCCATATTCTAACACAATTCCTCCAATTCCAAATTTAGAACTCCCAAGTGGTGCAAAAAATGGAAATGTAACAATTTTTGAACTGAATGAAAAATTAAAGAAATTTAATTATTGGGATGTCACTGGTGAACCTTATCTTGGAAGATTAGCTGGAATATTAGTAAATATAAATTATATAGCTAAAACATTAGATGAAACCCCATTAGATGAAGAAAATACTATTAATGTATTAGATTTTTTAAAAGAAATAATAAAAGGAATAACTCAATCCTTAGGAGGTATTAATAAAATTAACATTAATGTCACTGAAGATGGTTTAATTAAATTTATAGAAGAAATTCCTCAAAGATTTCATAAAATTGAAGAAGAAAAAAAACAGTATGCTCGCTTTAATGTATTTGGAGTTAAACCTGGAATTGAAGGTAGTTTTATAACAAGTATAAATTTAGATGCAGAAATCCCATCTAGTTTTTCCACTGCTGTAGCAATAGGTTCACAAGATGATGGAAATCAAAAATCAGGAAATGCCACCTCATTTTCAAATTATAATAGAGGATTAAAAGATAGAATTATTCCTGAAAAAACATTAAGTACAAAGAAAAATGAAGCAAAAAATACAATTCAAGAAAAAGAAATTAAAGAAAATTTTGAGAAAATTATAAAAAGAGGAGTAATTCTTTTAAATAGTATATTTGGAAAAGTATATAATCTACTTAAATTTTATGATGAAAATATAGATACTTTAACTAATCTTAATACAACTCATGCTTCTTTAATATTAGGTATGCTAACACAACCTGATGAAAATGGTGAACAACAATTGCAATCCCCATTTTTCTTACCATTTAATTTTTCAATAGAAATGGAAGGATTATCTGGTATGGTATTATATCAAAGGTTTAAAATTAGTGAAGAAATTTTACCTCCTTCATATGAAAAAGATGGAGTAGAAATAATAATTAAAGGTATTAACCATACTGTTAATAATAATGGATGGAAAACTAAACTTGAAACTCAATCTGTACCTTCTGCTAAATTATCACCTATAAACACATCATATCCTTTACAAGAAGATTCTTCATCAGATATAGAAGATACATCTTACACATCAACTGATTTTAAAGGAGATTTACAAAATTTAATTGGTAGTTTAGAATCAAATAATAATTATAATAAAGTTGTAGGTGGTGCAGTTGACCCAGAATTAACAAAAAGATCTGTATTAGAAAATGCAAAATTTTATAATAATGGACAAATACCAACAACAGGTAAAGCTTTAGGAAGATATCAAATTCAATATGCTACTTGGAAAGATACTATGGGAGATGTAAATTTAGTATTTAATGAATTAAATCAAGATAGAGCTTATCAAAGGTTAATAGAAAGAAGAGGTTTAAATAAATATAAAAATGGTGAAATAAGTGTTGAAACTTTTGCTACCAATTTATCTAAAGAATGGGCAGCTCTTCCAAAGGATGCTAGTAATGTATCTTATTATGCGGGAGTTGATAATAATAAATCATTGACTGATTGGAATACTGTAATACAAGCAATTAAAAATACTTACGGTTAATTATGTACATACCTTCAAATAGAATAAAAACCAATTTATATACTAATGGATCTGAATACCAAATAGAATCCACAGGGATATCTTATGTAGGATTTTATTGGAAAAAATACACAGGAGAAATATTCACAGGTAAAAATCCTAATGAAACACCATCTCAAAAACTTATTCCTCTTGTTTCTCAATTAGAATTACCTCTAAACCCTCCTCTTACTACTCAATTAGCTACAACTGTAAATAATAATGATTTAAATTCTTTACCAATTTCCAATCCTGAATCTTTTAATCAAGGAAATTTATTCCCATATTTAACTGCTAAACAACAACCTATTAATGATACCCAAATTAAAAATCTCCCAACTTCATATTACCCAAAACCAACTCAAGAAGATTATAATTTAGGAGTATTTACAAGATATTTTTGTGTTAAAATAAACGAAGATATTTACCTTGAAATCAATAAAAAAACATATGACACCCTAACTAAACAAAAAGGAGATTGGTTATGGCAATTATACACCCCATTCCAACTTTTATGGACTATTTCAGGAGAAGAAAAAGAAATAGAAAAAACAAATTATAACATAACTCTCTTACAAGAAAAAAGATTAAAACGAAGAGGATTACAACAATTTTTAAGAAATAATTATCTAAAATTCTATCCATCTCCATATACTACTGAAAATGTAGTATCAACTCCAACACCAACTCCAGTTAAAGAAAATAAACCTAGTATAAAAGATTTATTCAAAATTACCAATCCTAGACCTAATTTAATTATAAGTCCTGAAGAAATAGCAAATGCACAAACTGCTACTCCTTTAGTTACCTCATCAGTTGGAAATCCACTCACAGGTATAAGAGTAGATACATCTTTTGAAGATCCAAAAGCAGATCAAAGAAGGACTTAATAAATTTGGATTCATAACATTTTAGCATTATATTAATGCAAAACAAAAGTTATGTATTGGTTGATTGAGAACGAAGATCAATTAGAAGAGTTATATAATAGTGATTTAGAAGAGGCGTTCATTGAAATAATCCCATTCTCAAATGAGATTCACCCTGTAGAAAATCAAATATGTGCTGTTTATATAAGGCCGTTAAATTCAACTAAAGGATACATAGCGTCAATTACCCATAGTGAAACGCTATCGCTTAATATACGCGAAGTAAAGCGCCTAATAAGCAAATTTAAACGCATATATGTTAGGGGCAAAAAGGAGTTCTTACATTATTTCATATTGCAAACACTTTATGACATAACACTCCACTCCCCTCCGTATATACAAGAGTATACACAAACACATACTTGGTTTTACAACAAATACAAAAATAAAAAAGATATAAACCGCATTATTCCGATTGTTAAACACTATGAATATTGTGAAAAAACATTTAATGACCTAAAAAATAGAATTGATGAACCAATCAATGAGTTTTACAACAACAGAGCCACAGTGGTATTCAACGCCATTGAACGAAGTGGTATACGAGTTGACAGAGAAAAATTTGAATCGCGTTTTCACTTACTCGATTCCAATACCGTCTACAGCCAATACAACTTTAAAACCCTCACAACAAGACCATCAAACAGATTTAGAGGAGTAAATTATGGAGCCATTAATAAAACCAACGGAGACAGACAATGTTTTATACCGAGCAATGATTTATTGTTTGAATTGGACATTAGCGCTTATCATCCAACTCTTTTGGCTAATCTTTTGGGTTATAATTTTGGTGGAAGAGACATTCACCAAGCATTTGCCGAAATGTACCAAGTGGATTATAACAAAGCTAAGGAATTAACATTCAAACAGCTATACGGAGGAGTATTTGAACAGTATAAGGAGCTGGAATTTTTTAAAAAAGTTCAAGTATATACTGATGATTTGTGGGCTCAATTTCAAAATAATGGTTATATAGAATGTCCTATTTCAAAATACATTTATAAAAGAGATGAATTAGAGGATATGAATCCTCAAAAGTTGTTGAATTATTTACTCCAAAATTTGGAGACGTCAATGAACATTCGTATATTATGGGAAATATTTAAATTATTAAAAGGTAAAAATACTAAATTAATTCTTTACACTTATGATTCATTTACTTTTGATTTAGATAAAAGTGAAAAAAGCACAATTAAGGAAATAATTTCGGTATTTGATAAATATAAATTGCAAGTAAAATATAGTTATGGAAACACTTACGACTTTGGAAAATAGGGGTAATATGTATAAGGTAGACGATTTTATAGATTTTTCTACTTTAAATATGCGAGATTTGAATAATAAATTATTTTGTACATTCACTACATTAGATGATTTGGATGGGTTGGTTGATAGTATTACATCTAAATACAAGGTGATGTATAATAAGATATTTGTATTACACGTGAAGAGTAATGATGAGTATGTTTGTACTTATAATATCGATCATGGTAATATTTCTGAAATACCATCTAATACTATTTTGGTTCACCGTAAAAAGGATTCTAACACTTTATACACTATTAATGCTTTAAATGAGTTAATTAAAAAGTTAAATGATGGTGTAGTTGATACTAGATATCCTATTGAATGGAAACATTATAGAAATACAATTTTACTCACCCAGCATGATGAGTTGAAACAGCTGAGAACAAGAATTTACAAAATAATTGAACTTTAGTTTGGCTATTCAAATTAGGGTTATTACATTTAGTTATAAATAAAAATTAGTTATATTATGGATTTAAACGTTATTAAACAACGCTTGGAGTCACTGAACAAGCAATCAAACAACAGTGGTGGAGGTGGAAAGAATCTTTTCTTTAAGCCTTCAGTAGGTAAACAATTAATTCGTGTTGTGCCTTCTAAATACAACAAAGCAAACCCATTTACGGAAATGATGTTTTACTACAGCATTGGTAGTAAAAGAGTTATGGCCTCACCTCAAAATTGGGGAGAGAAAGATCCAATTATGGAATTTGCAAAACAACTTAGAGGAACAAATGACAAAGAAAATTGGCGATTAGCTAAAAAGCTTGATGCTAAAGTTCGTATTTTTGCTCCTGTTATAGTCCGTGGGCAAGAAAGTGAAGGTGTTAAACTATGGCAATTCGGTAAAGAAGTTTATCAAGAATTTTTAAATATGGCGGCTGATGATGAAATTGGTGATTTTACTGATATCGTTGCAGGTCGTGATATTAAATTGACAACTGTAGGTCCTGAAGTTACAGGAACACCTTACAACAAAACATCAATTGGTCCTTCATTAAAAACATCTCCTTTAGCTGATACTGAGGATATGGTAAAGAATTTACTTGAAAATCAAGCTGATCCTTTTAAAGTGTTTAAACCAATCCCTTATGATGAAATGAAAAGTGCATTACAAGAGTGGTTATCACCTGAAGATGAAGAGGAAGAAGATAGTATCATTTCTGAACCATCTGAAGATTTCGATTCAGACATTAAAGAAGAACCAAAATCCAATTATTCGTTAAGCACAAAACCTCAGAAAAAAACAACAACTGAAAAGTTTGATGATTTATTCGGAGAAGATGATGATGACGGTTTACCATTTTAAATAAAACAATATGCCAAGAGGAAAAACTAAAAAGTCTCTATCAGAGGCGGTCTCTTCAGAAATTAAAGCTAATTTTAATTTAGATAGCTTTAAAAATAAAAAGGGACTCACATCAAAAGCAAAATTCAAAGAACAGACCTGGATTCCACTTTCGGAAGCATTTCAAGAAGTCACATCAGTACCAGGTATTCCTCAAGGTCATATTGTATTGCTTCGCGGGCATTCTGATACGGGTAAAACTACTGCTTTATTAGAAGCAGCCGTATCAGCCCAGAAGCGAGGCATTCTCCCAGTATTCATTATTACAGAAATGAAATGGAACTGGGAGCATGCTATTCAAATGGGTCTTGAAGTTAATGAGGGTGTAGATGAAGAAACAGGTGAAGTTTTAGATTATGTAGGTAATTTTATCTATGTAGACCGTGAAACAATTAATTCAATTGAAGACGTAGCAGGTTTTGTTTTAGACTTGATTGATGAACAGAAAAAAGGTAATTTACCTTATGATTTACTTTTCTTATGGGATTCAATCGGTTCTGTTCCTTGTGAAATGTCAATTAAATCAAACAAAAATAACAATGAATGGAACGCTGGTGCTATGTCAACTCAATTTGGTAACAACGTAAATCAACGTATTGTATTATCTCGTAAGGAAAGTAGCCCATATGTTAATACTCTAGTTTGTATTAATAAAGTATGGACTCTAAAACCAGAATCACCTATGGGGCAACCCAAGTTGATGAATAAAGGAGGTTATGCTATGTGGTTTGATTCAACATTTGTTATAACATTTGGTAATGTAATGTCTGCTGGAACATCTAAAATTAAAGCTATTAAAGATGGTAAGCAGGTAGAATTTGCTAAACGTGTAAATATTCAAATTGATAAAAACCATATTAATGGTGTTACTACAAGAGGAAAAATTGTAATGACTCCTCACGGATTTATTCTTGATAATGATAAAGCATTAAAAGAATATAAAGACAACCAAGCAGAAGCTTGGAAAAGTATTTTAGGGGGCATAGATTTCAATATAATTGAAGAAGATCAAGATTATACTGATATTGAAAGCCACATCAAAGAACCAGAATAAATTATGAATAAAAAAGATTTACTTAAACTCCTTGATAATGTTCAGGAGTCAGGAGAAGAGACTGTAGAAGGAGAAAGATATCTTATCTGTGATGGTTTGAACCTATTCTTTAGAAACTTTGCTATGTTGAATATGGTTAATCCTGATGGAGTTCATGTCGGGGGTTTAGGTGGATTTTTTCGTTCATTAGGAGCTTTAATACGTCAAATCCAACCTACTCAAGTGTATGTAGTATTCGATGGAGCAGGTTCTTCAAATAATAGGAAGAACCTACTTCCCGAATACAAATCAGGTAGGAATTTGCAACGTATTACCAATTGGGAAGTATTTGATGATTTAGAAGATGAGGATGATGCTAAAATTGACCAGATAGTGCGCATTATCCAGTATTTAAAAACGCTCCCCGTTAAAACCATATCAATTGATAAAGTAGAAGCTGATGACATTATAGCGCATTTAAGCGCTGTTTTACCTAAACAAGAAAAAGATAAAGTATTTATTGTTTCTTCAGATAAGGATTTTTTACAATTAGTGAATAAAAATGTAATTGTATATAGACCTATAGAAAAAGAATTTTATACTGAAGATACTATTAGGGAAAAATTTAAAATGTCTCCTTCAAACTTTATTATTTATAAAACACTTATGGGTGATAATTCTGATAAGGTTAAAGGTGTTAAAGGTTTAGGGGAGAAAAAACTATATAAACTATTTCCTGAATTGCAGGAAAAAACTTTATCGTTAGATGACATTTATGATATCTGTGAATCTAAATTTAAAGAACACGTGGTTTATGCTCGTGTCATTCAAGAAATAGATAGTTTAGAAAAGAATTATAAAATTATGGATTTATCAAATCCTATGATTGATGAAAATGATAAAAAATATATAAACCAGTTTGTCAAGTCTAAAGAATTGAATTATATTCCGGACCAATTCATTGCAATGTACAATGAAGATAAATTAGGTGGTATTATCAGAAACATAGAATTTTGGATAAAAGATGTTTTCGAAAAATTAAGTTTTAAAAAATAAGTTATATGACGTTACACAGTATTGAACAGTATGGACATTCCTTTCAAATTAAGGTAATATCTTCACTACTTACACATAAAGAATATTTAATAAATATTCATGATATTCTCAGTGAAGAATATTTTCAAAACCAAGCACATCAATGGATTATTAAAGAAATCCTAAGGTATTATGATAAGTATCATACAGTGCCTTCTATGGATATCTTAAAAGTAGAACTGAAGAAAATAGATAATGAAGTACTTAAGGTTTCTATTAAAGAACAACTTCGTGAAGCATATGAAGCATCAGAAGAAGATTTAGAATATGTAAGAGAGGAATTTTCAACATTTTGTAAAAACCAACAACTTAAAAAAGCACTTTTAAATAGTGTTGATTTATTAAAAGCTGGAGATTTTGATGGTATTAAATTTTTAGTAGAATCAGCTTTGAAAGCAGGACAAGATAAAAATGTAGGACATGAATACAATAAAGATATTGAAGCAAGATTTAGAGAAGATTCAAGAACAATCATTGCCACTCCTTGGGAAAAAATTAATGATTTACTTCAAGGAGGTCTCGGAAATGGAGATTTTGGCCTTATATTTGGTAATCCTGGAGGTGGGAAATCTTGGAGTTTAGTTGCTTTAGGAGGTTATGCTGTAAGAATGGGTTATAATGTTTTACATTATACTCTTGAATTAGGTGAAGATTATGTTGGTAGAAGATATGACGCTTTCTTTACTAAAACTCCAGTTGATAAAATTTTACAAAATAGAAAAAAAGTAGAAGAAATAGTTCCCCAACTACCTGGTGAATTAATTATTAAAGAATTCCCAACAGGACGCGCAACTATATCAACTATTGAAGCTCATATTCGAAAAGTAACAGATTTAGGTATTAAACCTGATTTGATAATTATTGATTATGTTGACTTACTTTCAACAAGAAAAAGAACTGCAGACCGTAAAGGAGAAATTGATGATATTTATACGAGCACTAAAGGACTTGCCCGAGAACTTAACATACCTATTTGGTCAGTTTCACAAGTAAATCGAGCAGGTGCTAAGGATGATGTTATTGAAGGAGATAAAGCAGCTGGTTCATATGATAAAATTATGATCACAGATTTTTGTTTATCACTTTCAAGAAAAGCAAAAGATAAAGTAAACGGAACAGGTAGATTTCATATTATGAAAAACAGATATGGTATGGATGGATTAACATTTGGTGTGAAAGCTGACACATCAACAGGTCATTTTGAAGTTCATGATTATGATCCTGATGAAGATTTTGAATCTGAAGCTAATAACAATCAACAATCTAATGGTTATAGTAATTTTGATACATTTGATAAAAAAATGTTAGCAAATAAGTTTTTTGAATTAAACGCTTAATTTCTAACTAAAACTAAAAAACTAAAATGGATTTAAAAAAAGAAAGAATAATCTACAAACCTTTTGAATACCCAGAAGCTCATAACTATTGGATGAAACAACAACAAGCGCACTGGCTTCATACTGAAGTTCCTATGATGAGTGATGTTAATGATTGGAAACAAAATTTAACTAAAACTGAAAAAAATATTATAGGTTCTATTCTAAAAGGTTTTGCCCAAACTGAAACTGTAGTAAATGATTATTGGTCAGGATTAGTGACTAAATGGTTTAGAAAACCTGAAATTATAGCTATGGCTACAACTTTTGGGGCATTTGAAACAATTCATGCTGAAGCTTATTCTTTGTTAAATGAGGAACTTGGACTTGATGACTTTTCAGAATTTTTAGAAGATGAAACTACAATGGCTAAAATTGAAAATCTTATGTCAGTTAGAGATAGTTTTAATGGAGAAAGAAACTGGCATGAAATTGCTAAATCCTTAGCTATATTCTCAGCTTTTACTGAAGGAGTTAATTTGTTTTCTTCTTTTGCTGTCTTACTATCATTTAAAATGAGAAATAAACTTAAAGGAGTTGGACAGATTGTAGAGTGGAGTATTAGAGATGAATCTTTACATTCAGAAGCAGGATGTTGGTTATTTAGAACTTTAATAAAAGAAAATCCTAAATTAAAGACACCTGAATTAGAAACAGCTATAAATGAAGCAGCATTACTTTCTCTTCAACTTGAACTTGATTTTATTGATAAAGTTTATGAACTTGGTGATCTAGAGAGTTGTACAAGATACGATCTACAAAATTTTATTAAAAATAGAGTAAATACAAAACTAGGAGATTTAGGTTATAAACCTATTATTGATAATATTGATATGAATGCTGTAAAAAGAATGAAATGGTTTGATCATCTTTCAGGAGGAAAACAACACACAGATTTCTTCGCATCAAGGGTAACTAATTACTCTAAAGGACACATGCAATGGAATGAAAGTATTTTTTAAATTGAGTAAATAAAAAAATGGATAATAATTTAGTAGCAGATTATAAACAGTGGAAAGAAGGAATTGATTACCCTGAGTTTTTTGATGAAGTAGCTTTATCAACTATTTCTAAGGGTTATCTATTGCCAGGCGAAACTCCTAAAAAAGCATATAGAAGAGTTGCTCATTCTGTAGCAATGAGATTGAATAGACCTGATTTAGAAAATAAATTTTTTAAATACATCTGGAAAGGATGGATTGGTTTAGCATCACCTGTTTTAAGTAATACAGGAACAGATAGAGGATTACCTATTAGTTGTTTTGGAATTGATACACCTGATTCAGTACGTGGTATAGGTCTTACAAATGCTGAACTTATGCGACTTACATCTTATGGAGGTGGTGTAGGTATTTCATTATCTAAAATTAGAGGAAGAGGAGAAGCAATTAGAGGTAATGGAAAATCAGAAGGTGTAGTTCCTTGGGCTAAAATTTATGATTCAACTATTATCGCTACTAATCAAGGATCAGTTCGTAGAGGAGCTGCTTCAGTAAATTTAGATATTAACCATCTTGATATTGAAGAATTTTTACAAATTCGTAGACCTAAAGGAGATCCAAATAGACAATGTCTAAATCTTCATCAGTGTGTAGTTGTAGATGATGCATTTATGCGTAGATTAAATGATAGAGATCCTGATGCGATGAAGTTATGGCTTGAAATTTTAAAATCTCGTGTAGAAACAGGTGAACCATACATCATGTTTAAGGATAATGTAAATAAAGCAAATCCTATAGCTTATATGATGAACAATTTGGATGTTTCAATGACTAACATTTGTACTGAAATAACACTTCATACAGATGAAGAACATTCATTTATTTGTTGTTTATCATCTTTAAATTTAGCTAAGTATGATGAATGGAAAAATACAGATGTTGTAGAAACTTCAATTTACTTTTTAGATGGAGTAATGCAAGAATTTATTGATAAAACTAATGGTAAAGATTCTATGATTAGAACTCATAGACATGCTAAAAAAGGTAGAGCATTAGGTTTAGGTGTAATGGGGTGGCATACATTCTTACAACAGAAAAATTTACCATTTAATTCAATTTCTTCTACAGCTTGGACACACACAATTTTTAGTGATATTAAAATGAAAGCAGAAGCAGCATCTCGTAAATTAGCTGAAGAATATGGTGAACCACTTTGGTGTAAAGGAACAGGTATGAGAAATACTCACTTATTAGCTATTGCTCCTACTGTATCTAATTCTAGAATTAATAGTTGTTCAGCAGGTATTGAACCACACCCAGCAAACATTTATACTTTTAATGGAGCTAAAGGTACTTTTATTGTTAAAAATCCAGAATTAGAAAAAGTTCTAGAAGAAAAAGGACATAATACAGATAAAGTATGGGATCAAATTTTAACAGATGGTGGTTCAGTTGTTAATTTACCTCATGAAGTATTAACTGAAGAAGAAAAAGAAGTATTTTTAACATTCCCAGAAATTAACCAATTAGGATTAGTTCAACAAGCAGCTATTCGTCAGCAATATATTGACCAAACACAATCTCTTAATTTATCATTTTCTCCAACTGATTCACCAAAATGGATTAATCAAGTTCATATGGAGGGATGGAAATTAGGTATTAAAACTTTCTATTACTTAAGAACAGATTCAGTAATTAAAGGTGATTTAGGTTCAAGAACAAATGATAGTTGTTTAAGTTGTGAAGGGTGATGGAGTTTTTGAATATTTATAACTAAAATACATAGTGAACCCTGAATTTAAAATTATACGAATTGAAACTAATGCACAAAACCTATATGGATGGGTAGCTCTTTCAAATACTGACCAACCTATGGGACATATTTTTATGCAGGAAGAGTTAGATAATAAGGTTAAATTTATGGATGCTTGGGTTCATGAAGATTTTAGACGTCAAGGTATTTTTGCTTCTTTATGGGAAACCCGATGGGAATATGTAAAAGAAAATTTTAAAGGATATAAAGCATATGCTTGGGCCTTACCTACAAGCCAACATCTCCTTCGTAAAAAAGGGTTTGAAGAAGGAGATACGTGTATTTATATGGAGAAAATAATAAAATAATTAATAACCAAACCCTTAAAAAAATAAACATGGAACAACTAAGACCAGAAGAAATCGCAAACGCTGTAAGTATAACTGCTGAAGCATTATTAAAATTACATACTGCTGGATTAGTAGAACAAAGTAATATTGATAAAGCAAATATGTTATTAGGTAAACTACTTGATAATGTTATATTAAGTATACAAGAAGGTGGTGATGAAGATTATGACATGGAACCTCCAATAGAAAAATAATAAAATAACCAAATTAAACAATTATGGGAAGAAAAAAGAAAATAGTAAAAGAAGAAATAGTTGAAAAAATCAGCTTATTTAAAAAAATCTACAATTCAGTAAAATCATGGATTGTAAAAAATGGTATAGAAGGAATATTAGGCCTAGTTGCTGGTTTAGTACTATGGGTATTAGGTCATAAAATAGCTGCAGGTTTTTCATTAGGTATATTTGCTACTCGTAACTGGGATATCCTAAAAACTTGGGTTAAAGGATTATTAGGTAAATAATTGAAATAATATCTTTCATTTTTTTAGAGAAGGGGTGTAATAACATCCCTTCTTCTATATTTATAATCAAATGTTTCCTATTAATAGTTGCCTATGATGAAATTTATAAAATCAAATTTTATGGCCTTTAAGGATATATTTAAGGATGATAATATTATTAATGAAAAAAACGTTGTAGGATTTTTATCTTTTGCTATTATGGCAGCTTTTGCCGTAGCTGATATTGTCACTGGATTTTTTGGAAAAGAATTACTAATCCAAGAATTTATATACAATTCATTTTTAATTATTACCTTGGGCTCATTTGGCATTGATGGGATTACTAAAATTTTTGCTAAAAAGGAAGAATTAAAATGATATTAAAAATAGGTTCGCGTGGTAAAGAAGTTAAAGAACTACAAGAATTTCTTGGGGTTCAAGCAGATGGTATCTTTGGTAAAGGAACAGATACAGCAGTTAGAAACTGGCAGCAAAATCAAGGTCTTATTGTTGATGGTATTGTGGGTCCTGCCACTTGGGATGCTATGGGTATTGCTAGTACTGATATTTCAGAACAAATTTTTGAAACAAAAGAAGGATTAACTATTGAAAAACATTACCTACCTAAAGGTGAGTATAAAGTTGGTCCAACAAATAAAGAATATATTTTCTTACATCATACAGCAGGTTGGCACAATCCATTTAAAACCATTGACCAATGGAGTAGAGATGATAGAGGTGCTATAGCAACTGAATTCGTATTAGGTGGTCCTTCAGTTAAAGGAAATGATAATAAATATGATGGTAAAATGGTTCAAGCATTTCCTGAAGGTGGATATGGTTGGCATTTAGGAAAAAATGGTTCACAGCATATGCATACACATTCAGTAGCAGTTGAAGTGTGTAATTTTGGTTATATTGTAAATGGTAAAACTTATGCTGGAACTTTAGTAGATAATTCTCAAATTGTAACTCTAAAAAAACCATTTAGAGGACATAAAACATGGCATAAATATTCAGATGTTCAAATCGAAGCATTAAAAAAATGGATTTTATGGATTGCTGAAAGAGATAATATAGATGTTAGAGCTGGATTACCTGCTTTAATTAAACAAAAGGGTGCTGATGCTTTTGAATTCAGTGAAGATGCTTATTACGGTAAAGTGAAAGGATTATGGACCCACACCAATACTAGAAAAGATAAATTTGATATGTTTCCCCAAGATGAGTTATTAAATATGTTAATAAATTTATAAAAATGAAAATTAAACTATTTATTTTGGCTATAACATCATTCAGTACATATCTTTGTACTTATTTTTTTAACTTATCAATGGAATATTCGGAGCAATATTTAGCTGTAGTAGCTGTATTGTGGTTGGATGGGATATTTGGGATTTGGTCTGGTATAAAACGGGAAGGATTTAAAACTTATAAAGCTTTAAAAATAACAAGAAATACTTTTGTATGGTTATTAATACTTACAGTTATTTTAATGATAGAAGAAGGATTTCAAGGAGCTGCTTGGCTATCTGAAGTAGTTGTCATACCTTTCATGGTATTACAGTTAGTAAGTGCCCTTAAAAACGCTTCTATGGCTGGTCTAATTAAAACTAGTGAATTAAATGATATATTAGATCGTATAGATAAGCATAAGGGTTTTAGAAATTAAAACTTAAATTTATGTTTAAAAAAATACAAGAAAGAATATTCCCATTCTTTATAGCATTATCAGCTTTATCAATAAGTGTAAGTGCTGCTTTTTATTCAGTAAGTGGTCTTAGTAAATTATTTGCAGGTGCTACTTTAGCAGTTATCATTATGGCGTCATCATTAGAGATAGCTAAATTAGTGATAGCATCTTTACTTTACCAATATCGTAAAACATTACCTTTAGGATTAAAGATTTATTTAACCATAGCTACAATTGTTTTAGTACTAATTACATCTATGGGAATATATGGATTTTTATCTTCTGCATATCAAGAAACTGCTAGTAAAGCCGGGACAATTGATGCTCAAATTACTTTAATTGAAACCAAAAGAGATAATACTCAAAGTCAACTTGATGTTTATAATGGAGAAAAAGAAAATATAGACAAAGCTATTGCTGATTTAAGATCAGGATTATCAAATAATGTTATACAATACACTAATGCTGAAGGTCAAGTAATTACTACCACATCATCAGCTACTCGAAAAGCTTTAGAAAAACAATTAGACCAAGCTATTGAACGTCAAACTGAAATTAATTCTAAAGTAGATATTTTAAATCAACAATTATTTGACTACGAAACTGAAATAGTAGAAGTATCAACCAATAATGATTTAGCTGGGGAATTAGGTCCACTTAAGTATCTATCAGGGTTAACAGGAATTTCTATGGATAAAATTATTAACTATCTTTTGTTAATTATTATTTTTGTATTTGATCCTTTAGCTATATCACTTGTAATCTCAGCTAACTTTGCATTTGAACAATTAGATAAAAAATATAAAAAAAATATCTATGGTGAAAAAGTTCCAATTGATAAAGAAGAACAACATCAACCTATAATTGATATAATAAAAACTGATGAAGAAAGTGGTTTGTATGATGGTATAGATGTTAATCTAGAAAAAGAATTTGATGAAGATCATGCTTTAGATGAAGTCCTTAATGATATGGTTGAAGATTTAGAAGAAGAAGAACCCCCAAAAGAAGAACCTAAACCCAATAAATCATCATATGACATTGAAAAAGATAAAATATTAAAAATGTCAGGAATCTCAGGATGGAGAAAAAGTAAAATGTTAAAAGAACTTGAGATGAAAAAAAAAGATGATAATGATTTAACAATAATATACTAAATGTTTGGCTTCCGTAAATATTCATCGTATATTTATGGTATAAGATAATTAGTTAATTAAAAATAAAGGTTATGACAGAATTAGAAACATATGAGTTTAAACAAGAGTATGATAAATTTCAAATGTTAGTAAATACCAAAGAGTATGTTACTAAAGAAGAATATGAATTTATTATTGCTTATGATCCAACTGAAAAGGGTAATTTCTTTTATATTGGTGATTATTCCAAATACGGTGATTATTTGAATTTAAATGTTTATAGTGAGCACGATCACGAAAAACGTCAATATGAAATGGAAATAGGGAAATAAAAATTTATGAAAGTTATAGACAAACAAGGGAAATATGCACCTTATAAAGCATATAAATTAACTGAAGACGAACAATATTTCCTAAACTTTGAAAAAGGTGTTGAAGTACTACCCGCTCGGTATTATGAGAATAATGTTGGAAAATTCTTTTTTCTAAAGAGGCATGAACCTGGAACCCCAAATTGGAAAGATGGTGGGTATGAATGTAGTCATTCTTTAGGGGGTACTTATTGTTTTGGTTTTGACACTTTAATATTACATCCAAGATATTTCAAAAAGAAAAGAAAATCAACACCAAAAACAATTAACTCTCCTTCAGTAAAAGGAAAAAGAGGTAGACCTAAAAAGGATCCAAAAGATTTAAAAACACCTCAAGTTTATGTTCCAACAGGTAGAAAACGAGGTAGACCTAAAAAGGATCCAAAAGATTTAAAAACACCTAGAGTGTATGTTCCTACTGGAGGGAAAAAAGGTAGGCCTAAAAAAAAGTAATGTATTGTTAGGAGAAGCAAAAAATTATTCATATATTTAGGAATAATAAGTTATGGCAAAGATAAAAAAAATGTTTAATGTAGAAAATGAAGAGTTTGTTATGAAAGAAATTAACAAACTCCAACCATTAAACTACAATCAATTTAGATGGTGGCGTCGTTTCACCCAAAAGAAAAAACCACTCCATAATTCAGCTCCATTATTAGACAAAATTAAAAATGGTGATTTAGATTTTTCCCATTATTGGTGGCAAATCAAATTCACTGAAATGGAAATTAATGATAAATCAGAAATAAGTTTAGATAATGAGGATTTTATAGAACGAACCACAATGGATAGAGCTCGTCGTAGTCGTTTAATAGATGATTTTGAAAAAGATGAATTAGAAAAACTTAATTACATCCGTAAAGAATTCACACAGGAATTTAGAATGACTGAAGAAGATTATGATAATGATGTTGTTGAGTTTGATGGTACATTAGAACAGTTTTATAATCATTGTCTAAGAACTTATACTAAAAAATTGCGTTCACTTAAAAAACGAGGTAGACCTCGAAAATTATGATAGAATTTTTAAAACACTCTTTAGGTCTTTGTGGTGAACATTTTCACCCAAATATTTTCACATTTATTTTAAGTGGGTTTGGATCTGCCCCTATTTTTTCATATATTTATATCAAATTAAAAAGTTATGGTGAAAGTCAGTCACGAAGTACCAATGTGTCTTCTAGAGAAAAGTAATATGTATACACGATAAACAGAGTAGTGGCTGTATACATCAAAAATATATTAATACCTAAGCGTTAGTAGGGACCCACTACCCCGAAAGCGTCTTAGGTTTTTTTAACTATGAAAAGTGGAATCTATAAAATAACTAATCCCAAAGGTAAAATTTACATAGGGTGTACTAATAATCTTGAAAAGAGAATTATAAATTATCAAAATGGTACAATTACAAATCAACCCTTAATATTTGAATCTTGGAGTAAGTATGGTTGGGGTTCTCATATTTTTGAAATTTTAGAATATACCGAAAATTTAATTGAAAGAGAAAAGTATTATATTAAACTTTATGATTCATATAATAATGGGTTAAATGCTAATAGAGGTGGGGGTGGTATAGAAACTCATACCAAAGAAACTAAACAGTTAATTAGTAAAAAAGGTAAAGCCAATAAAGGCAAAAGGATTAATTCACATTGGAAAGGAAAATCTAAAGGAGAAAAATTCAGTAAAAAATTATCTATATCTCTTAAAGGTAAACCCTCTCACCGAAAAGGAAAAAAATTAAGTGAATCTCATAGAAAGAATTTAATGGGGGAGAGGGGAGGAAGAAAAGGACGAGCAGTTCTCCAATATGACATTAAAGGAAAATTAATCAATGAATACCCTAGCATAAAATCCGCAGCCCTAGCTATTGGAGGGAGTATATCAGCTATACATAATTCTATAAAAAAAGGTGGAGGAGCAACATCTTCTTCGTATATTTGGAAATATAAAAAATAAAATAAGTTATGATAAAAGTATCACATGAAGTTCCATTATGTTTATTAGAATGGAGTAAATCTAAAATGGATTACCAATATGCTTTAGTTCATTTATTAGAAGAAAATGATGAATATAGAAAGCATTTCCTATCATATAGAAAAGAAAAAGATAGTTATATTATTTTAGATAACAGTTTACATGAACTTGGTGAAGCTTACCACGATAGTGGATTATTAAAATGGGTTGAAGAATTACGTCCTGATGAATTTATTGTTCCTGATGTTTGGGAAAATAGAGATGCTTCAGTAGTAAATGCTCGTAAATGGGCTTCAATTGAATTACCTGAAGGAGTAACAAAAGTAGCGGTTGTTCAAGCAACTACATTACATGAAGCAGCTACTTGTTATCAAACCTATAAAGATTTAGGATATAAAAAGATAGCATTTTCATATGGTGCTTCTTATTATAATGATATTGTTAATCATCCTAATAAGGATTTAAGTAAAGCTTTAGGGAGAGTTTTAACAATTTCTACTTTATTAAAAATTAAAGTAATATCTCAGACAGATAGAATTCATTTATTAGGTTGTGCTTCACCATTTGAATTTTCTTTATATAAAGGATTTGATTGTATAGAATCTATTGATACATCAAATCCAGTAATGGCAGGTTTAGAAGGAACTCGTTATAATTCATCTTTAACGATTGATAAACCAAAAGCAAATATGAATAATTATTTTGACATTTCAATCGAAGATGTAGATATAGACTTAATAGAATACAATGTTAATAGATTTAAAAATTTTATAAAATAAAATGGCAAACGTTAATAGAACAGATGTTAGAATAGAAGCATCAAAAGAAGCAATTGATTTTTTATGGGAAAAATTTGAAAATTGTAATGATGGGAGATATCCAAATGAAGGAGATACCCCCCATCTTGTAGATATATTTGGAGCAGATGCTGAATTATTTATTGATAAAGTAGGATCAAAATGGATTTCAATTTTTGATTATTATGCTAATAGTGATACAGAGTTTAATGTTAATTTTGAATCAGCTTGGTACCCCCCATCTGACTTATTGAAAGAAATGCATCGTCAACTAATTGAAATTGACCCTGATACTATATTTACAGTACGTTATTGGGATGAAGGATATTGTCCTGTTGGAGTATTAAAAATTACAGATGCAGGTCAATACCTAACTTTAGAAACAGAACCTGATATATTTGAAGATGATTTTGAAGGTGATTATTATTTTGATGATGTAATAGAACCTATATTTGAAAGATTAGAAAAAAAGTTAAATATATAATATGGCACTAAATAAACAATCAATAAGATCTAATCATAAGATCTATATGAAAGGCAACCCCACTCCAGTACCAAAAGATGAAATTATTAAATTAAGCGAATCTTGGAGTGAAAATGAAGAAATTTTATTTAGAAAACTTCTCCAACAAGGAGGAAATATGAAAATAAAAGGAGTTAGTTTTAGGGTGGAAACTGAAGAAAAAATACTTAGATTAAAAGATATGTAGTGTTTGCCTATACACTTTATAATACCTGGCATTAAATAAATAAATTAAAAAAATTATGCAATTAGAATTCGATTTTGGAAAAAAAGAAAAAAAACACGTAGTAGTATCACTTTCAGGTGGTATGGACAGTTCAACATTATTACTTAGAGCATTAAGTGAATACGATACAGTTACTGCTCTATCCTTTGATTATGGGCAAAAACACAGAGTTGAGTTAGAAAGAGCTCAATCATTAATTGATTATTTAAATAAAAATGGTCATAAAGTAACATACCAACAAATTCAACTAAATGGACTTGTTGATTTATTAGATTCAGCTTTAGTAAATGGTGGAAATGATGTTCCTGAAGGACATTATGAACAAGATAATATGAAAGCAACAGTTGTTCCTAACCGAAATAAAATATTTGCTTCTATTGTTCAAGCAGTTGCTTTATCTGTAGCTAATAGAACTGAAGAAAAAACAGATATAGCTTTAGGAATTCATGCAGGTGATCATGCAATTTATCCAGATTGTAGACAAGAATTTAGAGATGCAGATGATACTGCTTTTAGAGAAGGTAATTGGGATGCTGATAGAGTTAGTTATTTTACACCTTATTTAGAAACTAATAAATTTGGAATACTTCAAGATGGTGAAGTTTTATGTGAAAAATTAGGTATTGATTTTGATGAAGTTTATAAAAGAACAAACACATCTTACAAACCATACCCATCAGGTAATTCAGATTATAAATCAGCTTCATCAGTTGAACGTATTGAAGCATTTATCAATTTAGGAAGAAAAGATCCAGTGCAATATGAAGATGAAACAGGTCCTGTTGATTGGGAAGTAGCTAAAGCTCACGTTGTTAAATTATTAGAAGAACATAACAAACCTAACGTTTTAAAATTATTATCAAATGTTAATATGGCTTCACTTGTATTAGATGCCAAAACATCAATAGTAAAAGCTTTAGATAAATTACACGAAATAGTAAAATAAAAAATATGAAGGAAATTGAACATATGCCTAATCAAAAATGGCACAAATATGTAAGTTTTATTAAATCAGGAATTCGTATCCTGGGATATAGTTTTATACCATTTAATTTGGCTACTGCAACTATTGTTCTTATCTTCAGTGAAGTAATAGGGATAATAGAAGAAATGGTATGAGAAAAAAACATAAACATATTGAACCTGATCATTATATAGTTATAAACACAGATAATCAAGTATACACAGGAATGATCAGGGGATTTTTTAATTACTCAGATGATTGGTCTAAAGCTAAACCTTTAGATCTTCAATCTACATCATATTTAACAAGAATAAAAGGAAATCAATTATTAAAATTATGAAAAAATTATTATACATAACAACAAAAACATGCGGTCCTTGTAAACAATTTGGACCCACTATGGAAAAAGTAGCTCAAAGTGGAATACCAGTAGAAAAATTAGATGGTGAAGCAAATCAAGCTCAAGTTATAAAGTATGGAGTAAGAAGTGTTCCTACTGTAATTAAAGTTAATGCTGCTGGAGAAGAATTAGGTAGATTTACAGGAATTAGATCATTACAAGAAGTAATAGATTTTTACAATAATTAAAATCATGGAACCAATTATTCTTTACTTTTCAGCAAATTGGTGTGGACATTGTAGAATGTTATCCCCTAAAATCTCAACGTCCACAAAGTTATACTCAATAAATTTATTTATATCATTTCTAAATAAATCATCAAGAGTACCTTCATATTCTATTTTATTTACACCTACATACTTTTCACCAATAGCATCTAGTTTAAATGATGGTTCATCAGCCCAACTAAACTTTTTATGTAAACGCATATAATCCAAAGATTCAACACCTGCAATTTGAATGTATTGATCTTTATACCAAGGTGTTTCTCTTACATATCCAATTGGAGATAAATAACGAGCAACATCTTCTCCTAAAACATTACACATTCTATAGTATAGATAAGGAATATCAAAATAATCACTGTTCCACCCTACTACAATATCAGGATCAATTTCTCTAAACTTTTCTAAAAATTTAAGTAACAATTCATTTTCAGTAGAACAAGGTATAATTTCTTTATTATCTGATTTGGTTCTTTTTAATTGAGATTTATTATCTAAAATTAATATTCCCCATTCATCAACTTGTTTATCATACCAAGCTATAGATGTTACTTTTTTAGGAGCTGATTTAATATAATCCTCAGTTAGAGCATCACCCATTTCAGTTTCAATATCAAAAAATAATTCACGATGGGAAGTAGATGGTTCATCATCAATCCCATACTTTTCAATTAGAAACTTTTGATGGGCTGGCACATCATGGAAATGTAGTTTTGGATTATCGGATTTCCATTTAGATGTTTTTCTAAGAGGTTCTCCATTCAAACCTATATGAGTAGCATCAGCTTCATCACATTCAATATAGGATTGGTTAACCCATTCTACTTTTGAATACTCATAATCATCCCATAAATGAATAAGATGTCTATTATCTCCTATCCTTTGAGCAAATATCTTTTTATACAAAACCTATTATTTTTTACAAGAATCAATTTCATCTTGGGTAAAGAATTGTTTAAGATCAGGTCTGAAATAATTAATTGATTTCATTACCTTTTTATCATGTGATCTATAAACAACATATTTATCACCTATTTGTTCATAATGGCAAGGAGTACCTTGTTGTTCAGAACGTACTTTAACTGTTTCTTCAGCTTCTTCTAAAGTATTACAAATTTTAGATAAATTTGAAGCTTGAACTTCATTGTATCCTTTTATAATTTTATCTTTCAAACCAAATACTAAAGCACCATTTCCTAATCCTACATAAGTAATATCAAGTAAAGCATCAAATATTTCAACAATATTTTTAGTTTCAACGGCTTCTTTTAATTCATCCAATTCTTCCTGGATAAAATCAATTACAAATTTAGCATCTTCAGGGTTAATAGTTGGAGTAGTTCTATTTTGCCAACCTTTCCCCATTACTTCATTAAATTCTTGCACTTCATCTATAAATGGTACAAACTGTTCATTGTAAATTTCTTCTTGTGTTGTATTGTTCATAACTTTTTATTTTTAATTTTATTAAATATTGTGACCACCGTTATTAATCTTTAAACTATCAAAGAATTCTTTACGGGCATTGTTTGTATCATCTCTAAAGGCACCTGATGCTTTAGTTGTAACCATTGCTGCTCCTTGATGCTTAACACCTCTACAACTCACACAATTGTGAGTTCCTACAATAGTAACAATTACACCTTTATTACCTTCAGTAATTTTATCAACAGCATTGTGAATGGCTGATGTTAATTGTTCTTGAATTGCTCCTCTACGTCCAAATAATTCTACAATTCGATTTAATTTAGATAAACCAATTACTTGACCTTCTTCACCGGCAATATAACCAATATGAACTACTCCACCAATTGTTTGGTGGTGGTGTGAACACATAGATGTAAGAGGAATATTACGTTCAATAATTACACCATCATAACCATCTGATGGAAAAGAAGTAATAGGAGACATTGCTGTATATCTTCCAGCCCATAAATCATTTACATAAGCTTTAGCCACACGTCTAGGAGTTTCCATTGAGTTAGGATCATTTCTCCAATCACATTTTAAAGCATCTAAAAACTTACCATAAGCTTCTTCTGCTTCGTCAATCATTTTAGATTTTTCCTCATCACTAAGAGGAAAACCAGGTGCAACACCATTGGCAAATCCGGTTTGTACAACTTCTAATTCTTCGTGTACTTTTCTACGTTTATTTTCCATTAATTATAACTTTTTACTTATATTGAATATACGAATTAATATTTGTGTTTCCAAACCTTATCACACTTCTCTTTGGGTATCAAAGGCCATTATATGTGCTCTACCTGTAAATCTCCATCCTTTATCCCTTACAAAATCCATTACAATAGGATAGCTTTTTATCAATTCTTCCCTTGTATCACCTGCAGCCATAGCCCATACTTTTTCATTTGGAATTTCTAATTCTTTTAAAAATTCTTCTACTTCATCTAAAATAGATAAATCCTTATCTAATACAGGTTTGATATGATAGTCTTTATGATATTCAATAGATGATTTAATTGCAGTTTTATTTAGTCTTAAACGATTGTGGGTTTTAACCATTTTTTCATCTGTAATACTTCCATTAGGTGTTTCAGTTCCTATAACTGGAACACTATTGCTAAATTTAGGTGAAATTGATAATAAATCAATTGGATAGTCAGTAGGTAAAAAATGTGAACCTTCAGTTTCTATTGTAATAAAAATACCTTTTTCATTTGCAAAATGAGTTAATTCATTTACTAAAGCACCATGCATTGTAGGTGAACCACCTGTAAGCATCATTTCTGATATATGAGGGTTTTCATCATACATTTTAACAATATCATTAAAACAATATGTTCCTTTTTCAGGATGGATTGAAGTATACCAGCTATCACACCACCCACCTTCACCAAAGAAACAACGATGGGTACACCCAGATGTTCTAACTACAATTGTCGGATATCCTGCTCTACTTCCTTCTGATTGTACTGCTGTGTATAGTTCAAGTACAGGAAGTGTTTTATCATAATCTTTTATTCTACCTAATTTCTTTTCCATAATTTATTTAATTTTACGATCATCATATTCTAATACACCTTTCTCTTCAGCGTATGCTTTAATTTCTTCATAACGTACTTTCATGAAATTTTGAGCTTCAGTATCTGAGATACTACTTGCTTCACAATCAGTCCAACAGTTAGGAGTTTCATAAATCTTAACATTATGAATTTTCAATCCAGTTGGTGCATTACCATATAAAGTTTGACTTAAAACAGCCATCGCTAAAAATACTTCTTTAGCTATATTCTCTACTGATGGATTGCAATATTCACCTTCACCATTTAAAGACATCAACCAAAGTTTAGTACCATACTCACGAGTGGTTTCAATTAACTTAGTATCATGTGGGTTTAAAATCATACCATGATCCATAATATCATCAATCCACTGACAAAATACTCGTTTAATTTCTTTAAAATCGATTGCATAACCAATTTCTTCCATATTCTCAAATGAGAATGTAAGCTCATAAAGATAAGTATGTCCATGAATGTTATAACATTTCATAAACTCATTCATTACTCTATGTCCAGAGTCAAAATTACCTTTACGGCTAATATACT
>JACKZZ010009896.1_pt1 | contig 29478 bp, 19 predicted proteins | sample 8027871 | NCBI WGS metagenome assembly JACKZZ01 (sample SAMN15724774, study PRJNA655200) | protist metagenome | isolation source: fluorescence activated cell sorting (FACS) single amplified genomes of... | place: USA: West Boothbay Harbor, Gulf of Maine | collected 2000-07-19
GAGATGCAGACCGTATCCCTGGCGAGCGAGGTTTTGTCTTTCAAAGAGATGCACTCGGCCAAGCTGTTTCCGAAGGTCCCAAAAAAGCTCAAAAAAAACATCCAGAAGGCCATGATCGAGTGGGAGATGGTCAAAGACGGCGACCGCCTGCTACTCGGACTTAGCGGTGGCAAAGACTCACTCTGCCTACTGCACGTCTTGCTGGACCTTCAAAAGCGCCTTGCCATAAATTTCGAGCTCGCGGCCTGCACAATTGATCCCGGCACGGACGCTTTTGACCCATCACCTTTGATCCCCTACATGGAGGCCTTAGGTATCAAGTATCACTATATTAAGTCGAACATCATGGAAGATGCCAAGACCAACCTACAGGGCTCGTCCATCTGCGCGTACTGCGCCAGGATGAAGCGCGGGCTTCTGTACACATGTGTGCGCGAGCACAAATATACTACGCTAGTACTGGCGCAGCACCTAGATGACCTGGCAGAGTCCTGGAACTTGATATCCTTGTGGTATTTGTTCTCGCCGTCATGTTCTTCTACCTCCTCCGTGCCTGATCGGCCCTCCAACTCGTCCAGCGACCCCAGCAGCTTGACGAACTCGGTGCGACCAATCGTCAGACAAGTGAGGTCGGTAAGCGCCGTAACTGTGGCCGCGCGCTTGTCCTCCGTCAATAGGGCCTTGTGCCCAAAGTAGTCCCCGGCCACGCCCTTACCCACCACGCCCTCGCCCTGTTTGGAGTACTCCACCTCACCTTCGGCCAGAATGTAAAAGTGATTCCCGATCTCGCCCTCGCGGATGAGCGTCATGCCTTGTTCAAAGTCCTCCTCTTCGACCGCATCCGCGAGCTTTGACAACTCCTTCGGGTTCAGCGACACAAGCTGGGGCACCTTGGCCAGGTACTGCTCGTACTGCGCCTTGCGCTGCCTCTTGTGCATCGTGTGGATGCCCTTGAACGTGGTCCGTGAGATGCGCCACAGCTTACATGAGTCTACCGCCTCGATCGTCGCCGCGCGGGCCGTGTTGTACATCAACGCAAGTTCGCCGAACGAACCGCCCGCTTGGATCTGGCCCAGCTCCATGGGCATGCCTCCCTCTTTGGTGATCAGTACGCGGAGTAGTCCGCTCTCTACTACGTAGAAAAACTCACCCACCTCACCCTGTACGATCACCGCTTCGCCGGCCTCCACGTTCTGCGTCTCGAATGCCAGCACGCACTCCTCACGCTCTACGGGCTTGAGATTCTGGAAAAGAACATTCTTTTCCACAACTCCTGCGATTATTTGTGAAACTTCCGCCGATTTGGGAATCTCAATCTTCTTGTACTCCTGAGAAAACTTGTCCTGACCGTGGAGAAACTTGGCCTCGGCCGAAACCTCTTCACGCCGCACATTCTTCTTATTTGCTTGTAGTGCTGTTGCACGAGCCTCAGGAGCAGCGAAGTTTGTGGGCTGCGCGGATACCTTCCGATCCCCCAACGCCTTCTCAAGCTCCTTAATTAGAGCTTCCTTCTTTTTGAGCTCCTCGTTCAACGCGTGGATTTTGTCGGCCTGATCGGCCATTGTATGTGCATGAGCATGTGTTTTAGATGCACCACCCCCCATTTTACTCCTCCTACCTACGGGCTAATCCTAGCACGCTTTGAATGAAACGAATAGGTTTTCCGAAAATTGAAAATTCAAAATGTTCTAAATAATTGATCCAAGTTATTTTGCCTCCACATTAAAACAATCATTTCAAAAAAAACAACTTCTCAAACATAAGCTACCCACAAAATGGAGCTTCTGAATTAGCAAAACTCACCGCGTTCTTGAGAATTCGCGGCAGGATGTCCTCTTTTCCTTCATCTCTCCCCCCACCTGAGCGACTTAAACTGAGTCGAGAAGAGTACAACAAGTGAGTCTATGTATTTCGCGAGTTTCACGGATTCGGCCGCAACCGGTCGTTCCGGTCGTTTTTGGCCGGAACGGGGATCCAGTCTTTGGTAAAAATGAGTCATTAGAAAAACAATGGAAGCTTAAATTGTAGGGTTCTGATAAATCGAGCTGGAGATGCGTGTATGACTAATTCTGGCGCAGCCATTTCCGATCGTGGTTTTCAGACCTCTTATTTACGTTCTTTATTATTTTCAGGCAACACAGAGTTCCCACGGATGAAAAAATCATGGACAGCATCCTGGAAAACATCGGCAAGACGCCGCTGGTGCGTCTGCACTCGGTGACCCGCGGCGCAGTGGAGTGTGAAGTCCTTGCCAAGTGCGAGTTCTTCAACGCTGGCGGCTCAGTCAAAGACCGCATCGGATTCCGCATGATCGACGACGCGGAGCGCAGCGGGCGCATCGTGCCCGGGGACACTCTGATCGAGCCCACCTCGGGGAACACGGGGATCGGGCTGGCACTGTCGGCGGCGATCAAAGGATACCGCATGATAATCACGCTGCCTGAAAAAATGTCGGACGAGAAGGTCAATGTTCTGAAGGCACTGGGCGCGGAGATCATCCGCACGCCCACGGAGGCTGCATTTGATTCGCCGGAGTCGCATATCGGGGTGGCGAAGCGGCTGAACGAGGAGATTCCGAATTCACACATCCTAGACCAGTACAGCAATGAGTCGAACCCACTGGCGCACTACGAAGGCACGGCGGAGGAGATTTTGCGGCAAACCGGCGGGAAGGTGGATATGGTGGTTATCTCCGCAGGGACCGGGGGCACGATCAGCGGGATCGCCAAGAAGCTCAAAGAGAAGCTGCCAAACGTCCAGGTGGTGGGTGTTGATCCACAGGGCAGCATCCTGGCGCTGCCAGACTCGCTAAACGACGAGGACCGCTTGCAGGCCTACCAGGTGGAGGGAATTGGGTACGACTTCATTCCGGACGTGCTGGACCGGAACCTCGTGGACTCCTGGGTCAAGACCAAGGACCGCGAGTCCTTTGTCATGTCGCGCCGTCTCATCCTCGAGGAGGGGCTGCTCTGTGGCGGGTCTTGCGGCGCGGCTGTGGCGGGCGCGCTCAAGGCCGCCAAGCATCTTACCAAGGACAAGCGCGTTGTGGTAATCCTGGCCGACAGCGTGCGCAATTACATGACAAAGTTTCTCTCCGATAGCTGGATGGTCGACCAGGGCTTCTTTGAACCGTCCACCTACACTGATGAGTGGTGGGCCGCCAAGAGTGTTTCTGACCTGCACGTTTCTACTCCCTGCACCGTGCGTGAGGACATCAACGTCAAGGATGCCGTCAAGATTCTCACAGACAACGGGTTCGACCAGCTCCCTGTGATTGGCGCAGGTGGCGACATTCTGGGCGTGGTCACCGCGGGCAACCTCAACGCGCAACTACTTAGCAAACGTATCGCGCCCACCGACCCAGTCGCGGGCAATGCTTTGTACAAAAAGTTCAGGAAGGTGCACCTTGACTCGAAACTCGGCCAGCTTGCGCGTATTTTTGAGAAGGACCACTTTGTGCTTGTGACTCAGTCGCAGCGCTGCTATGGTAAGGAGGGTCAGAGTAGCGAACGCTCTATGATAGTTGGCATACTGACCAACATTGATCTGCTCAAATTCATCACTGAGAACGAGCCTTCTTGAGAGAGTTGATAATAATCTTTTTCTTGAAACGAAAATTTGGTCCTCCAAACTTCCTATTTGTTATTGCTTATTGTCTTGGTCACCCCGACTTTCTCTTCTCACCTTCCTTTCTGTTCGCCGGACAGTTCTCCTCCATGCCAGCAATTGAAGTCGACCCCGCATACGTAAAGGCGGGGAGGTCATTCAAAAGCACTTCTACTTTCTCATCAACATCCGGCTATGTGGAGGAAAAGCGACCCACGGACTATAGAACCGAAGCAAAGTCTTGGCGGCCAATTTATCCCGATACCGTCTCTTCCGTAGAGCAGTGGAACTGGAACAACCGTAAAGTCGGGGTTCGCTTTAAAACGAACCGAAGACCAAGCCCCCCGAAGGGCGGTAGCAGCCGACAAGTGCAGCGGCAGGCTGCCACTCTGCTGCAGTCGACGTGGCGTGGCAAGCTGGCTCGCGAGCGGATAAGCAAGCTGTCCCGGAAAAAGTCACAGCTTATCTCGGAGAATGCGGTGATGGGCTTCCAAAATGCGGGTCTCAGCGCGCAGCTGATGAGCGGCGATGTGGAATCGAAAACCGAGGCAGCGGGCGGTCTGCTGCATAATAGGGTTAAGACGAAGAGAAATTCTAAAGAAGCCACGAAATTGCGACAGAAAATCAAATACGAACGCGCCGTCCAGCTGCAGTGCTGGTGGCGCTCATGCATGACAATCTTGGAGCTCGCCAAGGTTCGCGACGCAATCCACGCGCGAGGATCGGCGATCGAGAAATTGGTACAGAATATGGGCGATCCGGTGTATGGAACCCAGTGGTTCCTCCCGATGAGGTGGGACAAAAACCAGCCAAAGGTAGCGGCACACGTGCTTGTTTACGAGCAGGGTGTGCAAGGGAGCTCCTCAGACTATGCGATGGTGTTTGTGCTGCACTGTGCATATTCTTTGGGGCAGCGCAAAAACGTAAGGTGTTACAAAATCCTGGGCTTCGACGAGTTGAAGGAAGTGATGAAGACTTTGTTCATGGCGCGACAGAATGTTTCTCAGGATGCGATGCAGAAGTGGGCTAAAACAGGTGGCCTTCCGCCGAGGAAGGCTTGTATCGAATGGATTTTGGAGCGCGCCGAGCTTTGCATACTCAAGGGCGAGCTGGAGATGCGTTTTGAGGAGGTCATTACCGGGAGTAGGCTGCGCAAATAATTATTTTCTCTTTTCTGTCGACTCACCGCTTCCCCAGCCACGCTTGGGAACCGCATCGCTGGCCTCCAAAGCCTGCGTGACGTCTGAAATCAAGGTCTTCTCGTCCGTCCCAAACTAATTTTCGTGTTTTTGTTCTATTTGTGGTCAATTTTGAATTCAACATGAGATTTAGTGCCTGACGCACTTTGTTCGTCACCTCTGAAGTCTTGGCATCGTCGCACCGAAAGAAAATCCACTCATTGATCTGCAAAAAATCTTGGGTTTCGGCAAGCTGTCCTAGCTCTGGGGTTGCGCAAGGGTCGCTAGGCTTATCTCTAACGGTCTTTTACGGGTTTAGTATTCTTTACTAGTATTCTTGGGTCTCTGGTGTCGCACAGTCGCAAAACTCGGGAGTCTCTACGAATGTGTTCAAGAGAAGAAACGGAATGACGGCTCTCTAGGACGTAACGCTCCGACAAGCCGGTAGATTTTGATCCCGACTCAGGCGCAGCTCGTCTTCCGTCATGTTTCCCTTGGTCCGGGTGGAGGATCTTCGAGGCTTGAATCTCGGTCCATTAGGGCTACTGCGCTGTTCACATGTCCTTCAGTCCTGTCTGTTCGTTCCTCGGTTCTGTACGCCTATTCTTCGGCTCTGTCTGCCTGTTCTTCTGCTCGGTCAGACTGGCTGTCCTTGGCAGGGAGGGATCGGCGCCGGCTCTCTCGTCAAGGTCCGTGGTGATCAGACGCAGGAGAGTTAGGACTCTGCTGCGACAAAGCTGGCTGGAAGGATACTATCAAACAGACTATAACTGATATAATGAGCCATTCGCAGTTTCAAGTAAACACTTTTATACTTGGGACATGCATGGCTTAATCTTTGAGACGAGCGTATGACTACTGGCAGGATCAACCAGATTGCTATATTTTCATTCGTTATAGCTCTTTTTGTGGAGCGATGATGATAACCTTCTCCTATCTCTTTCGTCACAATGTAGTCATTTACAACCATTATGAACCACATATTCCTCAACAGTCAATACCGGGAGTAGGCTGCGCAAATAATTATTTTCTCTTTTCTGTCGACTCACCGCCTCCCCAGCCATGCTCGGGAAGCGCGTCGCTGGCCTCCAAAGCCTGTGCGAGGTCTGAAATGAAGGTCTTCTCGTCCGCGTCCCAAACTACATGTAATTTTCGTGCTTTTGTTCTATTTGTGGTCAATTTTGAATTCAACATGAGATTTAGTGCCTGACGCACTTTGTTCGTCACCTCTGAAGTCTTGGCATCGTCGCACCGAAAGAAAATCCACTCATTAATCTGCAAAAAATGTTCGGTTTCGGCAAGCTGGGTTTTGCTTTTATTCTTGTTCCCGAGATCCATGTTTTTCAAAACAAACTTCTCGTCCTTTGTGAGCTCCTGCACGCCGAGCAAGTCCAGCGGGGTGTGTGCCACCTTGAGAGAGTTTTGAGTCGAGTTCCCGAGGAACTGGGCAGTTTCTGAGCTACCAGAACCAAAAAGCAGCAAGGGCAAGGGAGAAACGGGAGTCGAATCCAATATGAGATCCATTCCGTCCAAGCACAAGTGTTCACAGAAGAATAACCAGCGGTGGTCCCAGAAACACTTCTTGTTGAAGTTGAAGTTGACCGAGTCCGGCAAGAGCTTGGCGTTGTGATCTGGGGAAAAAAAATTGCAACGCGCTTTTTTGCTTCTGCCCGGATCGATCCTCGCTACGTTCGGAAACAAACCGCCCAGGAGGCACGCCTTGATGACAGGCCAAGAGTGCTCGAAATCGTTTGCAAAGCCTTCCTCGTAGTTGGAATTGTCTAGGCCCATTCTGTACCTAAAGTCGTTCTTCATCTTCTCCCTGAGCTCGTCCACAAAATGCAACACGTTAAAGTCCAAGAGGTGTTTCGCAGCGAAGCGCGCGCCGTAGGTCCTCCAGCCGTTGTAAGCTTGTAAAAGGGCAAACAAGTCGCTCTGAGTCTGCCCACACAGATCACGCTTCAACGAATCGGCCCTGCTCTGCGCGTCCATGTCTAGCATCGGAAAGGGCGACTTGTGTTCCAAGAAGGACACGATGGTGAGGACAGACTCGAAACAGCCAAAGATGAGAGACAGCAAGAGGGCTTTCGTGTAGCGCGGGTGCATAGGCACATCGCTGAGCCGGTGGCCCAGCACGGTAAGCTTTTCGTTCCCCTTCTCGAAAGCGCCAAGCTTCTCCAAGTAGCCCACTGCATTCGTGACCGCGGCGGAATCGGGCGGTGTAATGGACCTCTTTAAAAAGCTTTCGAGCCCGCCCGCGCCCTCGGAAGCCACGCCCATCTTGCGCACCGACATGCACGTCGATTCCAGCGATATGCGCTGGATTTCCGGAGTGCGGTGCGCCGGAAGCTCTTCGAAGTGTGCCTTTGCGATCAGGTGGTAACATGTCCCGGGTTGGTTCCTGCCGGCCCTACCCCGGCGTTGCAGGCAACTCGCTTTGCTCACGAATTGAGAATCCAAGCACTTGACCTGGGCGAGCTGGTCGAAGTACGCCTCTTTGTGCTGGCAAGTGTCGACTACATGGACCACGTCATTAATAGTAATAGAGGACTCTGCTATATTCGTGGCCACCACCACCTTGCGCTTCCCAGGTGGAGGCGGGTCGAAGGCCAATTTCTGCACAGAAGTCGGGACCGCGCTGTGGAGCTTGTGAACGCTCAAATTTGGGTTCAAGCGCAGACGGTCATGTACGTCCTTCAGATCTCTCTGCCCTTTCACAAACACGAGGATCCCGCCGGGCCCCGCTTCGTTCGCAATCTTTTCCACCAGCAACGGCACCGCTATCATGATGGTTTCGAACTGTTTCTGGATCGGCAGAGCGTATAGCTTAAGAATCTTTGCCGCTACCAAAGCAGGCAACTTCTCTTTTTTTACCAAACCCGCAAAGTCTTTGCGAACGAGTTCATGGATGTTCTTTTCCCGTCCCGCAAGTTGGGAGTCCTTCTCAGGTGGAGGTTCCAGCATCTTCTTAGGATTTCCCTTAAACTCGAGAAATTCCGGATGAGCCCTCACCACGTCCTCCAAAAACATCGTCTCGATCGGGAAGGTCCGCCCCGGGATCTCCACCACGGGCGCGCCGCTGAAATAGTCGCTAAACTCCGAAGACTTAAAAGTAGCGCTCATTAAAACCACCCGAATATCTGGTCTTTCCTCCACCACGCTCTTCAAGAACACCAAGAGCAAGTCAGAGTCCAACGAGCGCTCATGCACCTCGTCCACAATCACGTGCGAGATTCCGGCCAAATTTGGATTGCCTCTGTATTTGCTCAGCAGCACTCCGGTGGTGCAAAGCAACAACTGCGTCAGATCGCTCTTCTGCTGATCCAGACGGATTTTGTACCCCACCGTCTTGCCCAACTCCTCCCCCCGCTCCGCGGCAATGCGCCTGCTCACTTCGGTGGTCGCCAGGCGCCGCGGCTGCGTGCATATGATCTTCGCCAAATGCCCATTCTCCCTCTCCACCATATCGTCCAAAAGGATCTGCGGGATCTGCGTCGTCTTGCCGCACCCCGTGGCACCACTGATTATCGTCACTTGATTAGAGCGCACCACTTCGCAGATCTCGTCCTTCATTGTATACGCAGGTAATTTTTTGCGCGCTTCTTGCAGCTTCAAGTACTCGGGGTTTCCGGCCCGTCTCTCCTCGAGCCAGACGCGGTACATCGCGTCCGCCTCCTTGGAGATTTTGGATTCCTTTCGCTCCCCAAAGATGTTTTCCTTTCCTTTTTTCAGAACACTTTCTTCCTCTTGCATAGACCCAGGTTCCAGGTACTTCTCCAAGAGCACTCCGCTTGAAACGTCCAAGCGGTTTCGCACGCCCTTTTGCATGACGAGACTCACGGGATTCTTGTCGAGAAACCGCAGATGCGGTGCCTCCACTCTCTCTTTCCTCTCAGACGCCTGGTCCTTCTCCTTTAAAAGGAATTGCTTCACCTTGGATTCGCGATTGCTGCGATTACGGTTCCGCATCAGCAGGCTACCGCTACCCTTGATCAGCCCACTGCTCAGATCGGATCTTTTCCTATTCAATGCGCGTTTCTCCCTTTTGAAATTCTTCGATTTGTACGCTCTTCTGGAAAAAACTCTAGCATGGTGGTTTGATCTTTGAATATCTATAGACCGCGACAAGTAAAAGTTACGAATGCAGGCCTGCATTTTTGCTTCAATTGAAATCTACACTCGAAACTCATCCATTTTTTTACAACCCATTCGGATCAGAACGAACAAGAGAACAAACGAGGTTTTCCGTCTTTTTTAATCGTAAGGGGGGGAAGGTTAGCATACAATGAGTGGACCTGCTTATAGATCATATCAATCAAATGTATTGATAAAAGAAAAACTTAATAACCTGCGCAAAGACCTGCGCTCCGCGAAAGAGATGGACTCGGTGTTCAATACAATTATAAAAAGACTGGAGCAAGATAATGAAGACTGGGGACCTTCAGAAGGATTGAATAACTGTTCAATCTCGAATGACGCAGTGGGGGCCTTGGAAAAACTGGGATTCACACTCTTGAAGCACCAGAACTTCGTGCTCACTCTGGATATCGACAAGAACACGATGATGTACTGCGCAACGGAACATCTACGCATGCAGGGTGTGTTCTGGGGCCTCTGTGCCATGGACCTCCTGGGCATGAAAGAAATGATGCCCCTGGACGACATCGTGGCATGGGTCAAGGAGTGCTACCACCCGGAAGACGGCGGGTTTGGCGGGAATGTGTACCACGACAGTCATATGCTGTACACGCAGCATGCAATCTATATCCTGGCGTTGTGCGACGCTCTGGACTGGGTGGACCACAACCGCGTCGCTTTCTTCATCAAAGACCTCCAGCAAGGAGACGGGTCTTTCGCGGGTGACAAGTGGGGCGAGGTGGACACGCGCTTCACATACTGCGCACTGGCCGCGTTGGCCGTGCTGGACAGACTGGACGCCGTGGATTTGCCAAAGGCAAACCGGTTCATTGTGTCTTGTCGGAACTTTGACGGCGGGTTCGGCGCGGTGCCAGACGCGGAGTCGCACGCGGGCTACATCTTCACATGCGTTGGTGCCTTGTCTATTGGCGGCGGTCTGGATCTGATCTCGAAACAGGACTGGGACGTGCTAGCGTGGTGGCTGTGTGAGCGCCAGTGCGACTCGGGTGGTCTGAATGGGCGGCCCGAGAAGCAGGCCGATGTGTGCTACAGCTGGTGGGTTCTGTCCTCGTTGAGCGTACTGCAGCGGGTGGACTGGATCTCAAAGTCGCGCTTGATGGACTACATTCTGAATTGCCAGGATCCGGACACGGGGGGGATATCCGACCGCCCGGACTGTGTAGGCGACGTATACCACACCTTTTTCGGCCTTTGTGGCCTGTCACTCTTGGGTTTTTTCCGGAAACACGAGAAAAACACCGGGTTTGTTGTGAATTCCATTGACCCTGTGTTTGCTTTGCCACGGTACGTGACAAAAAAGCTGGGGCTTCGAAGTGATAAAGTATGAGAAGTTTTGTTATTCTAAGAAAGATCAAAGGTGGCTCTTGCGTGCGGCGAGGTAGCGCTTTTGTTGATGATGGAAAAAGTCAAGTCTCTGGAGAGCGTACTCCAAATACCCGAAGGATATTTGGGACGCCTTCGACTGAGTGATACCCCAGAGCGCCCACATCATGTGCGTAGCCATCGCGAACACCTCGGCCTCGTGCTGCATCTGGGTGAGTTCGGTCTCTGAGATTTCTTTTTCCTTGCGGCCGGACGCAATCAGGTAGTTTGTAAAGAAGGCACGTTGTGCTCCAACGGACGGGTAGTGATCAAAGTTGAACGCGAATCCGGGGTACGCCTGCACGTTGTTCTCGATAGAGGTCTCGCTAAAGAAATTTCCAAAATCGATGCCCCGATAGTCGTAGCAACTGTACTCCATGTCAATAAAGAACAGCTCGTCTGATCCGGTCGTGCTTCTCATGATGTTGCCTGCCTGCAGGTCGTAGTGGCACAGCACCACCGGCGACCGAATTCGGGCAAACTCCGTCTTCAACCACTTGATTTGCTTTTTCAGGTGCGCAAAGTCCACCGCCTTGAGGCGCTGGAAGTTTAGAAAATCCGACTCGCGTGAAAAGCTTACACGTAAAGCGTCCTCCAGCCACAGGTCCAGGCGCGACTCCAAGTGCGAGTGCGACCGGTCTGTCTCCACGCCTGGTAACGAGCAAGAGTGCAGGTGTGCAAGTTTTCTGGCGATTTCCTCCTGAACTTTTGGTTGCCGCATCTCGATCGAGCTGATATTGCGTGCCTCTAGAAATTCCTCCACCCTGCCTTCGCTAAAGTTCCCGTAGATCTTTGGGCCGATCCCCAATTCTCCCAATGCCGTAGTAGCTGCTACTTCGTAGGATCGGTTGATCATTTCTTCCATTCCGGCACCATAAATCCGCACGAGTGCCTTCCGCGGTAGAATTGTTTGGTCGCTGTGGGAGACTGAATGTAGGACGTTCGAAAGGCCGCCAGTCACAGGTTTGACAGTAAATTTACTCATTGGGATCTTTTTCCACTGTGGAAGTGTAGACTGAGCGAATGATATCTGTAGAAAAAGCAGGGGAGGGTGAGGAAAAATGGTTCGAAAGAGTTTTTTGAACAAAATGTGTCTTTACTCACGACTCTTTGAGGAGAACTCATTGGATTGGATTGTAGTGATATTAATATAGTGGAAAAGGAAGATTGCTGATGTTTCTTTTTTGGTTATTAACTCATTTTCCCCAGTGTTGGTGGCTCCCCGAGTTCTCAATTATTCGAGGAAATACTAGAGTATCCCTTGTTCTTTGGTGAATTCGAGGGAAAAAGTGGCTCGTTAGTGACTGATCTCACCGAGGTCAAGATAAAGTGGAATCCCCAAGGAACGTACAAAAGAAGGGCGAGTGAGACTCCAGCAAATGACAAAAAGGTGAGAAGGGGAAACTGTTGTGGGTCACTCAGACCAATACTGCAAACCGCGAGAATCACGTAGCAACACTGGTAAGTCGCTGTTTGACACGAGTTGAACACGCCCCTCGAAGCCTCCTCAACATTCTCCTGGACGAGTTGCGTGTGCGCGAGGTCGAAGCTCCAAAGGCCCAGCCTTGAGATAGCCACGCTAACCATAAGCACATAAGCAGAAGAAACCTCCTGCTTGTGGCTCGCGCTCAGGTTGCTCAGAAAGTTGAGCGGCGGCGGCGAGATCAGAAGCCAGAAGAGGACCAGGCAGATCATCGCGGTCTTGACGATGCTGCCTCGGAAGTAGTCTAGCACAAAGGGGAAGATAAACGTACCGAACAGCCCAAAGAGCGCGCCTACGCCTCTAGAAAGCCCCATCACGGACTCCGGGGTGCCGATCCACTCCAAGTAGGCCGTCATCATGGTGCTGCCATCAAGGACGGTGAGATAAAGTAGGCAATACCCTAGCGAAGGCACAAAGAGTGAATGCCTCGCGTATCTCCTCCAGGCGCCCAGCAGGGACTCCAAGTCGGTGATCTGAGTTTTGATGTGGGGGGTTGTTTTGGGTTGCTGCAGTCTTGACGAGTTGACATAGATCTCACGCGCGGTGTAGTACTCGGGGAACAGCGTGAGAGCGTTCCAGAGGATTATAATGCTAGCGCCAACCACAACCTCATTTTTCCGAGAGGTTTTGGCCAGTTCAACCACCACCCCAAAGACCAGCGGTGATCCAAACTTGCACACCAGGTCAATTTGTCGCATCCTTTTGTTCAACGCGCTCAGTTCGGAGTGATCGTCCTCCGCCAGCACTACCACCCAGTCTTTCTCAAGCGATACCGTGCTCAGCATGCCCATGATCTCCGCCACCACGGCACAAGCTAGCAAACCGATGAAGTGTAATATCAGAGGGAAGGTCCAGACCACTGTGTTGGCCTTGTCCAGAGAGCCGTTCTGAGAAACTAAGCGTAAGATGGAGAGCAAGAACACAGACGTTAATATTGTCGCGAAATTCTGGCCCACGATTGCCATCTTGATCGCCAACAGCCGATCCGTGCGGTCTAGCCACGAGCCCGCTATGGGCGAAAGGACGAGGGCGGCGAGATAAAGGTTGAGATTGAAGACTGCTACAGGGAGTAAAGTGCCGTCCCAGATTACCACAAATAGAATGGGCACCGCAAACTGCCAAGAGCGGTCTCCAAAAGCTTGAAGTGCATGCGTGACGTACAAGTACGTCTTGCTTTTGGGGGAGATGGGCATTTCTCTATGTCACAATGCTCCAGGTTAGAAATGGATTAAAGCGAGCACATGAAGTTGTATCCCCATCCTTTTTAGCCCCCTTGATTTTAAGACTTGTCAACAATTGGAAATCATTTGGAAATCGACATAAATTTGGTGTTTCCAGGACTTAAAAAAGGATATTTTTCTTGAAAATGATTTTTTTGAAGAAGAAAACAATCCTCAAACCAAAATCTCAAACTAACACCAACTCGTTTCGATGTTTCGAAGGCAATCCGTATTTTTTTTTGTTCTTTCCGATATTTTCACATTCTACATAAAAAAACCGCGCTCTCGCAATGCAGCGTGTAGGGGAAATGGTCAAGGAAGATCATGCTCTCAAGTGTATGCGTCGCTTGCAGGCGCTGCAAATCTCTGTAGAGGCTTTCCGGGTTACAGGAGACATATAAGACATTGTCGTACTTGGCCACCAGCTCGAGCGTCTCCTTGTCCAGACCCGCACGTGGCGGATCCACGATAACAGTGGAAAAGTCATAATCCTGGAGGTCCACCTGAAAGCGCTTTTGCAGTCTGCGATGGTCCCCTTTAAGGATGAGTCTACAGCATTCCTGGGATGGACTCTTCAGAACGATTGCATTTTGCACTTGGTTCTCAACGAGATTGGCCCGTGCACAGTCCACGAGATCAGCGTCGATCTCCACCAAGAGGGCTTGACGGAAGAGCCCGGCCAAAGCGCAAGAGTGGTTGGCGTTCCCGCAGTACAACTCGAGCAGATCCCTTTTAGAGTTTGGACTGGATATCGCGGAGGACACTCTGCACAGCCACTCAAGCGTGCATATGTTGATGCTGGCGTTCGGATTTGAGAAGGAGCCCAGGATCTGCTTGTACTTGATGACGCGGCCATCCACGAGGGACAGACGTTCCTGTACAAAGTCCTTTTCTATAATATTTTTTTTGCCCTTGGACCTGCCCACGAAAAAGATTTTAGTACAACTCTCCTTGGAAAGCTTGTGCTGGAGCGTCCTCGCATCTTGGGTCCACTCCTCGCCACACACGTCCACGCCTTTAATGGTCTGGTAGATGAGCTCAACTATAATTTCTTCACCATGCGAGGTGGACAAGAAGTGAACCGCCCGAAGCCCGTGGAGGAGGAGGATTTGTGGTTGAAGAGCATGGAGCAGGTGCGGCATAAGGTCACAGATTGGCTTGGAGGCCAGTGGAAACTCCCTGAGCAGCACACCTTTGCGGCCTTTCTCGTAAAGGGCGTAAAATAGGTCTTTTTTTCCGCGCCGAACGATCGCGAAGCGACAGCGCATGCGGTAGTGCTTGGGTACCGAAGGAGCCACTTCTAAATCTTTTTCGAGGAGGAAGTTTTGGAACTTTTTTTTGTGCTTCTGTACCTTTTCCTTTAAAAACTTTTCATAGTTCTCCGGTTCAAAGTGAATTGAATCAATCTTCAGGTGGTTTGTATCGTTGTTAATGATAGCATCTCCCTCTGCTTCCTCAAGATCTGGGTCTTCCATCCTCTATCTCGTGCACATCATGGCTGGAAACCCCATCAAATCAAGATAGAAATTGAGACGCTTATTTCACGGGAAATTAGAATTTTTGCAAAAGTCGAGCACGATCAGAACCAGATAAAATGGATATCATTCCCTCAGTCACCCGAGAAAACTGGAAAGGTCAGATCCCCGTGAGCCTGGCCCTTTCTTCCAGCGAGACAGCGTTTGCGCAGCGGGAGTTCGTGGACGTGCCCCTCCCCGTGCTGTACAATGTGTCCAGAAACCTGTACCTACACGTAGTGGCGTCGCACGCTCTAGACTATTTCAAACGATTCTTCGAGACCAACTCGCGGCCGATCGACGAGGCATGGTTTGAATTCGAAGGGAAGCCGCTGAAATGGAACCTACCTGTGGGCGTCCTATTTGACTCAATTTTCAAAGGCTCCAATCAAACGATGGCGCAGCCGTGGCAGCTGACAGTGCGGTTCACAGAGTTCCCGGAGGCGCAGCTCATGCGGTGTCCTTCGTATCACCACGTGCGCGTGTCGTACTTCAACGACCTAAAGCAGGGCATGTACCTGAAGCACGGCACCACACAGCCTTTAATGAAACTAGCGAAAAACGACCAGGAGAGCCTGTGGGAGGCCTTTGAGCGGAACGAGTTGGAGCCGTTCTGGACGGGCGTATCCAAGATGTTTGAGGCGGAGGGCGAAGGGTTGAAAGTAAAGAAGGTGCCAGTACGGGTGGTGCGCTCTGATGGCAATGTGGTGCAGCTCCCTGTCCTGCCGTCGAGTTCTGTGCGGGAAGTTTTTGGGAAGGACGTGGTGGTGGCCGGAGTGGACATCAGTGAGGACGACGCGATTTTGGACGCGAATGTGTTGGAGCTTTCTCGTGTAATGAGTCACCCCGATTCGTGGATGTACCTGATTTCTAAGTAGTACTAGGTTTATTTCTAGAGTTTGCTGGTGGGGATGGTGATACCGCCTTCGACAACCCATCGGGAGCCCAATTCAGACAACTGGCGATGCGCATCCGCGTAGTCCAGGAAGAATGCCTCTTTGCTTGCAGCATAGAGCTCGTAGAACGCACGGAACGACGGGTCCGTCTTGAGCGCGTCGTCCGAAGGCAGCCACAGCGAGCCCTTCCCGGAGTCGTGGTTAAGGCCGGACCGCGCCTGCGTAAAGTACGAGTTGTCGAAGGACAGCCACTTCTCCGTCCACGCCTGCCCGCCGGCCATACCGAACCCGGCCTTGCCGTCGCCGCGCGCTACGTGCTTCGGGTTCGAGGTGAATTCGGTCCCCTTCTTGCCGTAGCCGCTCGAGGTAGCCCCGGAGCGCTCTGCGAATGCGCGGCCCAGCGTGTGCGCGCCCGATAGAGCCACGATCTCGCGGTCGCCGAAGCCCATGCGGTAGAAAATACACCTCAAGTGAGTGGCAGCATCCTTCTCACCGTGGAAGGGCGGATGCGCGTCCGGGAGGTTGCCCTCCGCGGGCGAAAAGTCCGCGTCAACGCGGCCGTAGCGCATCGGAATCTCTGGCCCGCCCGCGAGATGGATACTCTCAGCAGAGGCCATCTGCATTAGATCCGCCCAGGAGATCATCGGGTACTTCTTCTTGAAGTCGCGCAGGTACCCGACCGCCTTGGAGAGCCCCGCGTTCGCGCCGTGCTTCAGCTCGCCCTTTAACCTGATCGACCCGTTCGCGCCGCCTGTGCGACGGAACGCGTCGAAGGTCCCGCTGTCATGCCACGCAAGCCGCACCAGGATGGGGTTGCAGTTCTCCGCGTCGATGAATGCGCGCAGATCGCCCCTACACTTGCTCAGCTGCGCGCGATACCCGGCCACGTCAAAGTCTAGCACAATTCCGCCGGGCACTGCCCACTGGGAGCCCAATTCAGACAACTGGCGATGCGCATCCGCGTAGTCTGCGAAGAACCGCTCCTGGGACGCGGCGTACTGGTCGTAGAACGTGCGGAACGACGGGTCCGTCTTGAGCGCGTCGTCCGAAGGCAGCCACAGCGAGCCCTTCCCGGAGTCGTGGTTAAGGCCGGGCCGCGCCTGCGTAAAGTACGAGTTGTCGAAGGACAGCCACTTCTCCGTCCACGCCTGCCCGCCGGCCATGCCGAACCCGGCCTTGCCGTCGCCGCGCGCTACGTGCTTCGGGTTAGAGGTGAATTCGGTCCCCTTCTTGCCGTAGCCGCTAGAGGTAGCGCCGGAGCGCTCTGCGAATGCGCGGCCCAGCGTGTGCGCGCCCGATAGAGCCACGATCTCGCGGTCGCCGAAGCCCATGCGTCCGAACACGCGCCTCAAGTGCGCAGCCGCGTCTTTCTCGCCGTGGAAAGGTGGGTGCGCGTCCGGCAGGAACCCTTCCGCGGGAACGCTCTCGGCATCTAGTCGGCCGTATCGCATGGCGATCTTTGGTCCGCCTGCGAGGTGGATTGCTTCTGCACTCGCCATCTGAATTAGGTCCGCAAACGACAGGATAGGGTACTGGTTGAGCTCTTGAGTCAGCTATATATATTCCACATTCGGCATCTACTTCAAGTGGAAATTCTGAAATGCAGAATCCTTACGTACCTTGACCTTGAACTTGGAAATATATTTCATAGCTTTAGAGAGCCCAGCATTCGCGCCGTGGTTCAGTTCTGATGTGAAACGTATCGATCCATTCGCACCGCCAAGATTGTTGAGGGCTTGAAAGGTTCCACTGTCATGCCAGGCCAAGCGCACGAGGATGGGGTTGCAATTCTGGTCCTCAATGAAGGAACGCAAGTCCTGCTTGCACTGCGCCAGTGCAATGCGGTACTCCAGCTCCGAAAACACCGAGACGCCATATTTCGTCACACTTCTGGTTCTGCTGGTGGTGTTGTTAGAGGCAAAAGGGCAACTCATTGGGTTGGTTATAGTATTATTTGAACAAATTTTTTTTATTCCACCCCCCCTTCTCCTTCCTTGTTGTTTTCTTGTGAAATTGAAAAACTATCCAAATTATATTTAATGAATACAACTGCATCTCACCAACCCCCCTACTTTCCCCTCTATTTACCTTTCACTCCCATTTTCTTCCTCAAACTCTCTATCCCCTAATTCTGCCGCCTCAAAAACTTGAGAGCTGATTTTCGAGGGGAAACCTGCTCAGAACCCTCCCAAATCCCAAAAATGAATGATGATATTCTCTTCAAAAAACATCTGCGCTATTTCGGAACCATGTTGCACTCACTTCCTGCACCCTATACCTCGCTAGACTCAAACAGAATGATGGTGTTGTACTTTTGTCTCTCGGCGCTCGACATCTTGGGCGCCGTGGATTCGCTCATGCTCGAAAAAACAGAATTAATTAACTGGATCTACCGGCATCAGGTGTTTAACCGCGCGGGGGACCCCGGTTCGTGCGCCTCGTGCGGATTCATAGGCGGTGGGTTCTGCGGGCCGTTCCCCGACGAGGGTGGGCCTTCGAAAGCGCACCAGGCGCACATTAGCATGACATATACGGCACTGTGTTGCCTCACGATCCTGGGTGACGACCTGTCACGCGTGAAGAAAGACCAGGTCATTGCTAGCCTGCGCTGCCTGCAGAGCGATAATGGCTGCTTCCAGGCTGTGAGCTTTGGGTCTGAAAACGACACACGGTTCTTGTTCTGTGCCGTGGCTATCTCGTTCATTCTGCAGGACTGGAGCGGGATCAACGTGGACCGGGCGTTCGAGCACCTGAAGGCCTCGCAGGCATTTGACGGTGGGTTTGGGCTGAATAGGGGACTAGAGGGTCATGGTGGTAGCACGTACTGCGCTGTGGCGTCCCTGAAACTGTTGGGGAAACTGAAGGACCTGGGCGCTGACTGTGTTGAGTCGCTGGAGAGGTTTTGCGTAAATCGCCAGATTGGTGGTTTTAATGGCCGGGTGAACAAGCCTGCGGACACGTGCTACACGTTCTGGGTCGGTGGTTCCATCAAGATGCTTGAGAATCAGTGGCTTCACGCCGAGTCTACGCGTCCTTTTTTGATGACCTGTCAGAATGGGGTCATGGGCGGATTTTCCAAAGTCCCGGGCACACTGCCCGATATCCTGCATGCGCACTACAGTGTGTGTGGTATGAGTTTGATAGGAGAGCCAGGTTTTGCCGAGATCGTTCCGGAGCTTGGGCTCACCTTGCGCACCTTCAAGAAGAGTGTATTTGCGCGTGCCTGTACCGCGAACGGGGACCCTCTAATAAATTTGAAATACAATTAAGAGGAACAAAACAAATTCTTTTCTACAAGGACTCAATGCCGACTCTGAAGTGCTGTTCTAGGCGAGCGAAACTCTGCAACAGCCCACTCGTCTGCAGCATCAACTCTTGGCTTTTGTCAGATAGCACACCGCCAGCCCCCAACTCGGTCAGGTCCTCTTTCGGGATCTCCAGGCTCGCCTTGGCAGCGCGTGCGCCGTCCACCTTCTTCTCCATACTATGCTCCACATAGTTCATCTTATCAGCGTTGTCATTGTGCCACGCCCGAGCCGCCTTGAAGAGCGCGTTGGATTCTGCTTCGTAGCGGTTGGTGCCCCGTGGGCGAAGATTCCGGCTCAGTGAGTGCGAACGAGGAAACAGAGAGTCATTTAATTCACGATGATGTTGCTTGATGTTCAGGTTGACCGCTCCAGGTCGAGGATGGCACCATGTGAAGCGTTCGGACCGCGGCTTGTTCCGATTTTCGAGGTTGGGAGGAGTGTTGTAGCGATGCGCTGCTGAATCTAGCTTTTTCACGCAAAAAGTGTCGTTTAATTGGTAGTTTTCTACCCAAATTTGCGCAGAACTGGCCATATGACGTAAAGAAGGTTTAGGTGAAGGAATGGCTAATCTGGGCCCAAGAGTGAGTAAAGCTGGGTATTTCTCGAACTTAATGACAAGATAAACTTAAAAGTAACGATTTATCTGTAAAAATTACGTCAACTCAGCGTTATAACCGCCCTTTCGCCGGCAACAACGCGCAAAGGCCCCAGTTAATATTAAACCACCCGCCGCGAAATAGATAAATTGGAGATGTTGAAGTGGGTAGTTTTATTTTTTACACTTGTTACTGCCTTGTGTGGGTTGGTGTGGTTCGAATATGATGTGAAAGGAGCTCTTCGCTCGCTTCACACTCCGAACGCAGACTGTTCAGGCCTCGCGGACCAAGACAAGTGCGACAAGAACAGTGAATGCACATGGTGCAAGTCAGCAGCCGTACCAAGTAAGTGCTACCAAAAATCGGACGCCGGAAAGCTGCCGCCTGGCGTCTTCAAGTGCGACTCCGAGTTGCAAGACGCTTGCGAGAGCCTAGCGGACCAAGACAAATGCGACGCGAGCAGTGAATGCACGTGGTGCAAGTCGGCGGCCGTGCCAAGCAAGTGCTACAAGAAGTCCGACGCCAAAAAGCTGCCGTCCGGCGTCTTTAAGTGTGACGAGACCAAGCTAGAGATCAAACTCAAGTAGTTTAGGTTCTTTCCAAGGATTTAAGGTTAATTTTAGAGCACACTATCGATATCAGCGAATAAACTGGGTCATGGCCAGCGCAAAGGACACAAACGGACTCAACACCTGATGGTCAGCATCCAGGTGGAAGCAATCATCGCCCACCTTGCCGAACTGCACCTTAACCTCTCCGTGCCCGCCCATGGCAGCCGGATCATTGTCTTCATTCCTGGCGTCGCGGTGAGCGTTGGTCTTGGAATCTTTCAGCCCGTCAGCAAAGGTGAGCTGGAAGTTCTTCACGCTGGGCTCGGTGACACGGCCTTGAAAGTCGAGGCGGTAGAAGCCATTGATGTACACGGGTGCCTTATTGATCAGCACATTCATGTCCTCCGTGCACGAGTACGGCTTCTGCATTGCCCGCACGTTCTTCGAAAGAAGCACAGCGTCCTGCTCGACGTTGCCTGTGCGTAGCTCTTGCGGGAGCTCTAGCACTTTCTCTTCTGACTTCTTGTCGCGTTTTGGCAGGAAAATAGCCATTCGACGCGGGACCACGCCGTCCTTGAGGCGCTTGAAGGCCGACATCTTGTTGTAGTTCACCTGCGCGACCTCATCAGCCAGTTCATTGCGGCCTTGGATAGAGAACTTGTTGCGCTTGAGCTCCAGGAGGGACATCACGCCACAGAAGCACGCGGATGACTTGGTCACATTCCCGTTCCACTCCACGCCATTGGCGTCCTCAGCTTTGAAGAAGAACACCTTCGAGGACGAGATCTTGGTCTTTGCAGCGGCTTTCATCACTGCGGTTTTCATTCCATTCTCGTCCTCCTCGTACATCGTGTACATGGCGCCTGCGCGCGAGTTGGAAGCGTTCCGGTTGCGATAGATTGTGTACTTCTTCAGGGTGCACTTTTGATCACCCTCTTGTTCCTCTTCTTCGACCCCTGCGTCTGTGCAAGTCATATTTTCAGTCTTTTCCTCCCTGGTTTCCGGAGCCACGTTGCGAGGGATTTCCATTTCAGTCCGAGTACGAGCTTGAGCCTCCGTTTTCACGGAGGACCTTCGCCGACGCACAGGCTTGACGTCATCGTGGTCTGAGTCTTCCAGATTAATTTCCTCTTCCTCTTTCTCTTTCTCTTTCTCTTTCTCTTTCTCTTCCTCTTCCTCTTCCTCTTCCTCTTCCTGAGAAGCGTCTGCCTCCTTCCCCTCTCTATTCCCGGAACGACGACGGCGCGCTCGGGATGGCGGCGGCATGCTCGGTGGAGCCGCACGCGACAACCCTGAAGACGCACGCCTTCTCAAGTGCTTCGGAGGTTCCACCGAAGGAGGTGCCATCGTTGGAGGTGCCACCGTTGGAGGTGCCACCGTAGGAGGGGCAGTGACCGACCGACGTCTCTGCTTCTTGTCCCCGCCGGACTTGCGCTTCGACCGCCGATCTCTCTCCTTGGGACTCTCCTGGGACCGAGCAGGAAGACTTTCCTCCTTTGATCTCCTTCGCCTCTCCCTCTCCTTCCTTAACTTGCGCTGCATCCTCTCTTCTTTGGTCCTCTTCCGCGGCACTTCTTCTCGACTCGACTTCTCCTTTTGGGGACTCAGTTGGATCGTCTCAATAGCACTTTCATCGAAAACTTCGTCATCAAACTCCTGTAGTTTCCCCTCAAACTTCGACTTGACCTCTGTTGGCTCAACAAACGAGCATTCAGGTTCATGGAACCAGGCCCTGTTTTTATGCAAATAAACATGAGTAAGGGTTTAAAAATTGTTTTTAGGGGTTCATATAAAGCATCTAATTCTTACCTGTTCTGTGCCATTCTATTAATGACCTATTTAAGGGAGCAAGCTATCTACTAACGCCGGTGCCGAGATGAAATAAGGTTTGGTAAATAAGGTAATAAGATAAAGAAAATAATAAGCTTAGCTTGAAAATGTGTATGCCCTAACCCGATCTTTCAAGAAAAACTATGGAAGGTCTCCTTCATGGTATCCAAAGCGCTTGCGATGTTGGTGGAAAACCTCTTGGAATCAGTCTCCCTTGAAGAAATCTTGCTGGATACGTGGAAAAACATGCAGTACTGCCCAGGCACCATGTAGGAAACGCCGTAGCCGTCATCCGCAACGGGCCCAAACCCGCCGCCAGGGGACAGGTAGTTGCGCACACTCTGAGGTGACAAGGAGCGGCGCAATAAGGTTTGTTCCTGCGGCTGCTGCGAGGTAGAAAGACGCCAGGGGATGGAGAGCGCCGCGTTGAGGAAGTCGCTCTCGACGTCCATGCCCTTGCAGACGACGTAGAGTGAGAAAAGGTGGCGATCGACACCCATGCCAGTCATAGCCTTGCGGTAGGACTGTTGGTGCTTGCGGGCGGCTCTGCGCAACGCCTGGAACTTGGCCTTGGGGGTGGCGGTCGAGTCCTTCATGCAGCGTACGAAGGCGATGCTCTCATGGGTGAGGCTGCGGACGGTCTCTGTGCGGCCGAACCGAAACAACCGGGTCATGGACGCCTCGTAAGTAAGATCGAACCGGTCCGTGTCGTTGAAGTAAGCGAGTTGGAGCGCCATCTGCACATAGGCGTCCGGCGAGATGCCGATGTGCTTGATGAATGCCTTTCCGTAGTTCTGGTAGCAGATAATATCGAGGTCGAGATCGGTGATGATGCTCTTCGCGAGTGCCTTGGCCTGCATGCACGCGGCGATCAGGTCCGAGTCGAGGTCGAAGACGAGCTGTGTGGGTGGGCGCAGGCGACGCTCCGCGGGCTTCCGGATGAATCTGCCATTATGCTTGAGATTGCGCTTACTGGCATAGGACAGGGACGGCGCGGCGGCCTCGAAGGGTGAGCCCTCAAAAGGGGCGTCCATGGAGGCGGTGCCGCCCGTGCCTCCTCCGGCTTCTTCTTCTGGTTCTGGGTCTGGGGCGGAATTATCGGTCGCGAGCTTTGGAGCTTTGTCTGATGGCTTTGCCAGAGGGTCCAAATTTGCGTCCTGCTCCACGATTTCCTTTTTATTCTGCTGGTTGGACCCAAGTCCCAGAGGTTGAGAGAGATTATTCGAGGATTCAGGAGCTTGGTTTGGTTCGTTCTCACCATACACACCGCCTTGCTCTTCAAATTCGCGAAGCTCCTCCAGCAAGACAAACTCCCACATGTGGGCCACGGCGGGTGCGTCAGCCCAGGAGTGCTCCACGTTGAGGCCCGCATATCCGTTCGGGTAGACAACCAGGGTGAGAGACTTGTCGAACCAGCGGTTGGTCCCATTTGCACTCCCATGGAACAGACTCTTGGCCCGGGCGTTCGTGTCCGGGTAGTCCTCGTGGTCCAAACTCACCACGAGTGCAGACTTTTCGATCGTGCGCAGCGCCTTGCGATTGCGGCCCTCAGAGAAGTACACTTCCCGGATTTCAGCCCATCGACTTCTGGGGCCCGCCGTGAAAGCACAGATGTCCGTATCGTCCACAGTGATCAGCCCCGGCTTGGTCTCCGCAGCGTTCTTGCTCGTGAACTTGGTCCGGTTGACGGTACCCAGCTTCTGCGCGGACGAGGAAGACGACCGACCCTTGCCTAGACCTAGACCTAGACCTAGGGTACCGTTCTGGATCTGGTTCTGGATCTGGCCCTGCTGGATGCCCTGGAGCAAAACCAGATCCTCGTGGCTCTGCACGCGGTGCGACAGCGAGCTAGGGTTGTTCTCGTACTTGGACCCACCTGTGGTGAACGCCTTGCGGTCTGCGTGGTCCACGATCAACTTGAGCTGCGTCGCGATGTCCTCCGCGGAGTACGGCTCCAGCTGAGTACCGTTGACGCCGTGGTACACGTTCAGCTTGTAAAAGCGACCCTTGCGCATGATGATCACATAGCGAGTCTTGCTGTGCACCAGCTCGTCGCAACCCCTCCCGGGAACCCGCGTCGTGCCGAACATGCGCGCGTATTGGGCCATGCATAAAGGCACGGTGCCTCTGAGCGTCATGGGCGGGAGGTTCTCCTCTGCAATCATGTCCTTGAACACCAGCATATGTGACAAGAGCGACGCCGCGCGGTAGATCTGCGGATCCGGGTCTTCCTTGTGAAGCGGCACGATGCGTGCGTCCATCACGTAGTAGTTGCTGTTGATCATCAAGGGTGTGCGCGTTCGCAGGTAGACGTACTTTTCCCACCAGTCGGACACGTAGTTAGAGCTGTACAGGTGCTTGAACCAGAGGTAACGCTGCAGGGACGGCCCCTCGTTCTGCAGGAACTTCTCGCACAGGTCCAGCGTCTTGGCGTACTCGTCCGCGGATAGGAGCGGGGCCACTGAGTTTAGATAAAACTTACACGTGTCCTCCAGGTCTGGTAATGGCAGTGAAGGTAGGCTCATCTGGAACGCGTACGTGAGGTTCTTCGGCCCGGACAAGAGACGCACCAGAGCGCCCCACAGCGCTACCACCTTCGACTTGCGAGCGTGTCGGTCCATATGTAGCCAGCCCTTCCACGAGAGCAGAGAGCGTAGCAGTAGCCGCTCCAGCGCCACGATTATTAGCATCCCTATGAATGACGTCGTGCATGCCAGGTAGATCACCCGAGTTCGCGTTGAGAACCTCTTGTGCAGAGGATTCAACTTTCCAAGCACACTGTCGATCGCCCACACCACTCTGGCCAGTTTCCCGCGCCACCCTGACCGCATCCACGACCCGGGCTTTGCTTTGATCGCGCCCACTGCAAATCCGGTCATAACTAGGACCAGAGTCGTAGGCGTAGCCGGCCAGATGCGGTTTTGGAGGTCGTATCGCGCTCGCCGTAGCGTCAGGGCCAGCCATTGGATCGCGGTGCGGGGTGTTGGCATCCAAAAGTTCACGTGGACGAATCCGTCCACCCACGAGAGACCTATGTTGAATTTGTCTTTCTGGACATAGTAAATATCCGTGGCCACCCTGGCTTCTGCCATTTCCCGCTATTTCTTCCCAAGTTGGACGCGATCTCCAAACTTTTTTTAGGTTGTTGAATTTTGGACCTCGACGGGACAGCCTGGGGCAGGCGCTTCGCTCAGGCCCGAGTAAGACCTTTATCCCCACTGTGTTCAACCATATTATACTTATCCATGCATCAGAGTTTTGGAATTGGACGCAGGCAATACAAGGCCCACGAAGAGGCTTAATTCGTCCCCTTTAGAAAATTTCCCTTACCGTGGTGAAAATAAAACCAATATTTCATTTTTCAAATAGAAACGAAAAACCGGGTGATCACTTCTAATTCACAAAAAGGCTCGAGTCAGAGCCCACGAGTTTTTCGAACGCAATATGATTCCTCAGACCTTGGTAGGGTGTGCGCTCTCGGGCTTGGCGGGCGCAGGCATGACTTATTTCCTAGTGCGCCACTCAGAAAATCCCCACTCCACAATAACAGAAAACAAGCTGGGTCCTCATCTACCGTTCGGCCTGCCAAGCACACTGAACGTGAAATTACACTCCGGATATGTGGCGGGCTATGATCGCCGTCTGCGCATCCCCGCTTGGAGCTATGAGATTTTGTCCAACTCGAGCCCACCTAGCCTGCCGAAGCGATCGAACAAGTTTCTCGCGGACAAGAGCGTGCCGAGGGAGTTTCGGGTGACCTCCGACTACTACACAAACACAGGCTATGACAGAGGCCACATGACGCCCGCCGCGGATGTGCGGCAATCGCAAGAAGCCATGGACGAGACGTTCCTCATGACAAACATCTGCCCGCAGAACGCTGGGCTCAACCGGCGGTACTGGGCCGCGGTCGAGCGATTCCTCAGAGATGTGGTGGCGCCCCAATTTGATGCTCTCCATGTCATCACTGGGCCTTTATTTTTGCCCGTAAAACGCGGGAATGGCAAGTGGGAGGTATCCTACGAGGTAATCGGCAAGGAGAGTTCTGGGACGATCAATAAATCAACCAAATTTGGCCCTAGTATCGCCGTGCCCACGCACTTCTTCAAGGTGGTCCTCGCGGAACACGGCAAAGAAAAGTTCCTCGCGGCGTTTGTTATGCCAAACCAAGAAATACAGAGCTCTGCAGACTTGAGCTCTTTTCTGGTGGATCTCAAAGAGGTCGAGAGCCATTCCGGTCTCCAATTCTTCCCCCTTCTGCTCCACAACCAAGGCCCGGAACACCCGAAGAAAGTCCATCGGGCCGGTAAATCTGGGTCCTCCGCGACGATTTACAAAGCCTCCAAAACAAACCCCGACCTCCTCTGCAACCACATTAAATGCGACCTTCGCACGAAGCTCAAAGCATCGTCCAAGCTCAAGACAGGAGACAAGAAAATCAAAGCCAGTTTGTAGAGCATCGTCCTCCCATTTAACAAACACTGCAAACACCTATCGGATATCGAATGTCGATCCAGAAAAAAACTGAATGCGGGACCAGTCAAGAAAAGAACAAGCTCGGTGACCAAAATAGGTCAACCAAATAGGCACTCTAGAGAGTATTCGAGATGGTTTCGAAAATAGGTTACATATCATTGCTCTAGATCATCTCATAAGATACAATCACTCCCTCTTGCATCCTCCCCTAAGTCAAAGTCTAAATTTGTTTTCACGTAGATCGGTCACAACGCACCACCTAGGTATTTAACAAATGACACAACCACCCCCACTACTGCCGCTGGCGCTCATAAAAGGGTTTTCACAGTCATGATGGCTCACCAACGGGTCAGTACCCTCGTTCTCCTTGATGTAAGTTGTGATGCGGGCGCAGGCTTCTGAGGTGTCTATGCCCCCCCTGACGATGACGAGTTCAGCTTTCAAGCTTTCCAACTCCTCCAAACTTTTTGTATCGCTCATTTTTTGTGATTGATGCGGAAGTTCTCGCGCTTTCTCTAGACTCGTAACAGATAGTTGTGAACGAAGAGTTGAAATGAAAGAAGAAAATGAATATGGGAGGAAGGGTGTTTGGTGGTGTAAATAAGGGATTTTAAAAACTGTGCCGCCACCCAACAGGGCTAACCCTTATATATATTTTTTTTGAAAAAACGTCAAGATAATTGGTTATTGGTGCTAAAAGTATTCTTCAATGGAAGAAAATGTACAGAGTACCCGTGAGGGTGATGTGAATCTGCTAACCGTGGAAATACTGTATAAACCGAGCCTGGGGGGAGTGGACAAATACGATGAGGAATTTGGGGATATAGAGGACATAAATAAGCACAAATTGCTGAAGTCTAACAAACACGCGGACGAATTGTACAGGTCCGCAATCGATGCTATCCCTGGTAGCACTATTGAGGAAGGGCTGGACGAGAAAGGACTCAAGTTTGCGCTGGGCCTCGAGACGGACGTGTTTCTTGGTGGGCTGATGAAGTTGTTCGATCTGACGGAGGACAAGAGAATTAGCCAGGCGGAGTTCGCGGCGGGGCTACGGAAAGTGTGCTCTAAAAAGCGCGAGGATCGGATCTCGGTGCTTTTTGATATTTTTGACGTTTCCGGTGACGGGGTGTTGGATAAGGAAGAATTAAAAAAAGCGGTAAAGTATGCGATGCAGTCTGAGTCGGACCTCGATCCGATAGTGGACCCACACAAGCATGAGATGGAGGGAATGTTGCCGCAGCCTTCCTACAAAAAGGAGCAGATCTTAGATGAGACGGTGGAATTGTTGTTTGAAGAGGCACGAGCCGAATCAAGTACGATAAACAAAGCACAGTTCGCCTTAATTTTCGACAAAGGGCATCGGCTGTGGGGCGAGAGACTAGCGCTGACGGACAAGATTCGGCGGGTGAACCCGCGGTTCAAGGAGTACCTGATGACGCACCCGGACGTGGAGGAGGACGTGGTCGGTGTGGACGAAGACGACTTAATGTTCCAGGAGCTGCAGGCCACGAAACTGTCGCAGCGCAAGGGCAGCGTGGTGATTGCGAATGAAAAGTCCCCTTCTGAGCGCCCCAAGAAGCGCAGTAGGTTTTTGAAAACCAAGCGCTACTTCATACAGCACAAACTGGAGCTGATCTGGGGCGGAATGTACGTACTTGCTAATATCGCTCTCTTCGTATGGCGGTTTATCCACTACGCGAACCAGGCGGGGCCCTTCGATCTGATGGGCTACTGCGTGTCTGTGGCGCGCGGTGGAGCCCAGGCAATCCAGTTCAACGTGTTGGTGGTACTGTTGACGATGTGCAGGGGCTTTCTCACATTGGTCCGCCCACATTTGATCAGGTGCGTCCCTCTGGATAGTTCCGTGGAGATGCACAAGATCGTTGGAGTGGTCATTCTAATATGGGCGGTAATCCACACTTGCGGGCACATCTGCAACTTTCACCGCATCGGGGACGGCACAGCGGCCCAAGTCAATGCCGCGTTGAACGGCGTGAACTTTACCGACCAGACAAAACCCAGCACGAAAGACCTGTGGTGCTGCTCCATCCCGGGCGTCACGGGCTGGCTCATGTGGACTTGCTTTTTACTGGCGTACCCGTTCACACTCAAAGGGCTCCGCAAGTCGCATCACTTCACGTGGTTTTGGATCACGCACCAAATCTTCCTTCTGGTCGGATTTCTCGTCCTTTTGACAATCCATGGCAGCAATGAATGGCTCGAAAGCGCAACCGCATACTTGTGGTTTTTGTTGCCGCTCTCTCTGTATCTGTTGGACCGCGGCATCCGTCTGTACAACTCGATCAGTGGGCGCAAAGTCTGCGACATTTTGATCGCCGAGCGAGGCCCCGGCAAGGTCGTACACCTGCGGTTCTCCAAGCCGCCTGGCGTGCACTATCGCGCGGGAGCCTACGTATTCCTGCAAGTGCCCGAAATTAGCAAATTGGAATGGCACCCCTTCACTCTGACGTCTGCGCCGGGCGACGACTGGCTGTCTTGCCACATCCGCCCTGTGGGTGACTGGACCAATTCTCTGGATCAGCTCGTGGAGGGGCTCGAGAAGAAGAAAACCGGACTTGACATAGAGGCGGGTTTACCGGCAAAGCTGTTCCCAAAGATCGCCTTTGACGGCCCTTTCGGAGCGCCCAGCGAGGGCTACCTGGACTACGAGACTGTGCTGTTCGTGGCTGCGGGCATCGGCGTGACGCCATACATTTCCATTCTGCGCCACATCGTGCATGTCTTCACCGCGCACCGCTGCCGCAAATGCAACACGGTCAACCTCCCGAGCGACATGAAGGTCAAAAAGATCTTTTTGGTCTGGACCACGCGCGAGTCGGAGTCCCTGGACTGGTTTGATAATACGTTGGACGATATTTACAAGTATGACCCGCAGCATATGGTTGAGGCGCACCACTACCTGACCCGGGGCGACCACAAGGACCACAAGGACCTGACCGAGAAGGAGACGCGGACTACCTTGCATTTCGGGCGCCCGTGCTGGGACACCATTTTTAAGGGCGTGCGCGACTCGCGCTATGTCTTGGGTTCCCCGAACTGCGGTGTTTTCTTCACGGGCCCGCCTGTTTTCGGCCAGGTGCTCAAGCATAAGAGCAGGGTCTTCACGGACGATAAGTACAGCTTTGTGTTTACCCAAGAATCGTTTTAGGGACGTTTTCCAGTCAGGAAAGATTTTTCAACTTTTCAATACCCCAAGTTCCAGATTTCGAAGGGGAGTTTATTGCTTTTAGGGACGGAGTGAGGAATATGAAGAAATTTAACCTCTTTTTTTGTATT
>JACKZZ010004031.1_pt1 | contig 29476 bp, 18 predicted proteins | sample 8027871 | NCBI WGS metagenome assembly JACKZZ01 (sample SAMN15724774, study PRJNA655200) | protist metagenome | isolation source: fluorescence activated cell sorting (FACS) single amplified genomes of... | place: USA: West Boothbay Harbor, Gulf of Maine | collected 2000-07-19
GACATCGACCGACCACAAACAGTGGAGTGCCAACTGCGGACAGGGGGAACACTCAACCGTCCACGCGTGGTGCAATATGTCCCTGCTATTGATGCTATGGGGCGCTGCACTGACGTTTCATTGAGGTATATGCTAAAACCTGAGAAATCAGCAACATTCTCTAATGACAGTATACGGCAGCAGTGGGTAGTGCTGCTCACAAGCTTTAATATGGTCCACAGTACATCGATCAGCAAACAGATTAAAGAGGCCATGGCTTCTGCTGCAGCATCTGGTAGTGGTAGTGGTGGTATGGTTGATCGTGTATATTTGAACTCACTGTTGGTTGAGCAAGATACTTATTTAGCCCGCTGTAGACAAGAGCAAGTGCAGCTCCGCACTGCTGCGACTGCAATGCCAAAGCCTACGACAATGGCAGGCTACAAAGGTCACCCGCAGTATGTTTTAGCTTGTGAAGGGTATATGAAAGCAAAGGAAATTGTCAAGCCAGGGGCGAAGATGCTTGCCATGTTCCGTGGTAACAAAGTGTACAGGCGTCAAGATATAGTCGAAGTTTTGTCTCGAAAGCAGTGGAGAATGAATATGCGTGATGTGTTACTGACTGAAAGAGACAAGCCAATGAAGGTTCAGAACCGAGTGGATGGTCGCAAGAGAAAAATGGCTACTACCTCGTACGTTAGTGGGAAGATGCAAACGCAGCCAGCAGAAGGTGCAGAAGCCTTTGAGCTGCCACTGTATGGTTTTTGGCAAACTCAGCCACTCGTAGTGAAAGCTGTGAAAGATGGGGTCATTCCGGTCAATGACTTTGGTAATGTGGAAGTATGGGACGGGCAAGAGTCACTGGTGCCCCCTGGAGCAAGGCTGATAAGCAGTGACGTATACGACTTAGATGCTGTTCGACAGGTGTGCCATGCGATGGTTGTGCAGCATGTGGACGCTGTCACTGGGTTTGAGCGCACTGGTGATGCTACTAAACCTCTTATTGGTGGAATTGTCGTTTTAGAAGAGAGCTACAATATGGTTTGCGATTCTGCAAAAAATATGCAAGAACAAGCTAAGGAAGTTGCAACTGACAAGAGACATGCAAAGATTGCAGTCAAGTGGGCAAAGCTGGTCAAAAATGCGTTGAGAAGACAATCGCTTCGTGAAAAGTATGGCGCCTAGCGGAAGTGGATGTTAGAATGGATGATGTCGAGGTTAAGGTCGAAAATTGTAAATTGGTGATAGAAGGGAGTGGTGTCGTGATGTGTCTGGTACATGTGGTTTACGTTTTAGTTTAGGTCTTATTATGTGCCGTGAGTTCTGTTTGTTGATGTAAAGTATTTCAGTTCGCTCTATGGTACAATTAATAATTAAGTAATATCCTAACCAGCCCTCCTTGTTACCATTTACATCATAGAGCACTGTCCCGTCGCCATCATATTAGGTAAATTTGCCATGTCAGGCATGGCTCCGTCCCCTCCAGGCATGCCCAGCGGGTTGCTCTCCTGGCCTAGGCCCTGTCCAGGCATCATGCCTGCGCCCATGTTAGGCATGATAGGCATGCCGTTCTCATCGAAGCGCAAGCCCGGTGCCAGGTCCTGGATGATCTCCGCAGGGGGCTGGCCGTACTTCTGCATGTCAAACATGAGCTCCATGAGCCGAGGGAAGTTGTCTGGCTCCGTTTGGTACACAGCAAGGATCTTCTGGAAGGCCTGGTACTGGTGTCCGTAGTTCTCATACTCTGCTGTAGCAAGATTCTTCTTGTGGAGCGCCAACCACTCCGGGAATTTTTCGCATATTTGCTTTGTAGGTTCATACATCAAGTCCTTGCTAAGCAGTTGCCTCATGACGCCGTCGACCACCTCGTTATAGTCCTCTTTCTCCCCCAGGGCTTCAAACTGCGCCATCATGTCTTCCATCATGCCTTCACCGGCCTCCTCCATCTTTGAGGCGTCTACGCCGGCCATGCCCTTTTGTGCCTCGCCAAGCATCTTCAAGGTGTTGGACACGTCAAAGTCTGCTGCTGCCACACCTGCCGGCCCTTCCTTTTCGTCCGGTATATAGCCTGGCCTGCGCTGGTCATCGAACTTGTGGTTTAGTTGAGAAAAGAGATCTTCTACGCTTGCATTACCTCCCTCTGTATTGCTGAGATCCTGTAGGGTTTTCTGGACTGTGGACCCAAATCGTGGATCCTCCACACCTTTCATCAATTCTTCTAGTTCCGCAGCTTTCACTGCCCTCTCTGCAGCAGTCATCGTCTTCCCCACCTGCGCAGACCCTTTGGTCTCGTTCTTCTGCGCCTCTGCAGCCTTTTCTGTCAGCTGCTGCTCCTCAAACTCGTCCAGAGCATCGTCCAAGATCGAGTCCAAATCTACAGCTTGCTTCTTAGGTCCCATGCTGTTTCACGGGTGGTTTTGTTAATAATAGATGCTGATCTTGCAGCTATTAGGCTTGGCTGTGCTCGTAGATAAGAGGTGCGAAGATCCTTCCCTCTCCATGGAAATTTCCATTTCATTGATTCCCGCTTTTCCTGGAGCCAGCAGTTTTCATTTGCTCGTCATGAAAAGAAAGAGGGAAGGCTCTTATTACCCTCAGTCAACCTTTAAATGCAATGAAACTGCACATACACTTGTAAAAAAATGTTTTTTTAAAAAGAAATTATTTATTAAGTAACTTCTCTGGCTTCTTGCTTCTTGCTTCTGGCCTCCTCTCTTCTCTCGTCTCTCATCTCTCATCTCTCGTCTCTCGTCTCTCGTCTCTTTCTCTTCATCCTTTCCTTTTTCAGAGCAAAACAGCGTTATACCTATACTCTATGCTTCCCAGAGGTGGTATTTTACATGCTTAACCGCTCATGTCTGCCTCTCTCTGCCGCTCTGTCATCCTTACCTTTTCTCACGCCTGTTGGCTGTTGCCACTCAGCAGCGTAAGCGCCCTCTGGAACAGTGTGGACACAGAGCCGTCAGAGTTGCAAGAGGAGTCAACACCTGCATTGGACGCAGCGGCGTCCATGCACGACAGCATGTTGACATACTCAGTACCCTTGAGAAATTTAGGCATCGCATCTTGCTCTAGCAACTTGAATATCTCTTGCTGTGCACGCTTGAATAGGAACTTGTCAGGAGAACTCACATTGTCTATGATGTCATTTCGGGTCACGTGAGAGATGTTGATCTGCAACTTGCTATTGTCCAAGATATACTTGTGGCAAATCTTCATTGCATTCCTTTTCATGTAGTCGGTGCCTGGTAACTGCATATAGTTCTCCACATCAAGCCAAAAGAAGAGACTTTCATTCACAAAAATGCGGTGGCAGAAGTCTTTGAAAAAGCGTGTTGAGATTTGATTCTGCAAAATATTTCTCAGGGAAGTGGTGTCTGTAACTGTCGCACCTCTGTTAGCAAAATAGCTCCTGCGACGTGAGACAGTTTCCTGACCCTTCGTGCGCTGTGCACCAAGTATCGTGAGAACCTCGTGCATTTCACTACTAGCAAGGAAACCACCGAATTGACAAGACTCGATGTAGTCTAACACATTGTCATAGCCTTCTTTGAACAAGCCGGGACCAGCAGTTTCTAACTCAGACATAATGGAGTTGCGCGTATTCTGTGGTACAGGTACAGGTGTAACACTCAATGGATGCAAATACTTGTTGAAAATCTTGCGAGCGTGAATGCGTTGAAACTGTATGTGGGGAATAAGCAAATAGTCTTCAATTTCCAGTATGAAAAGAAGAGTCTGAGTTGAACCAAGTGTTTCCAAATAGAGCTTGAAGATGCTGCAGCACTGAGGATGGGAAAGAATGTTCAATAGCAGACGACGGCGCTCTTTGGGATCGATGGCACAGAGGGAGGATGCAGGTGATTGTGCAGCACCATTACCACCACCTCGTCCTAGCGGCTGTTGCTGGTAGATATCCTCTTCTCGACTGGGAGTGGCAACCGAAGTTCGACGGCTAATTGCTGCGCTTGGCTTCCAATTTGGACCTAAATTTTCTTTATGCCCGGAAACGATTCTGTCGACGTTATTGTTTTTCGTTATAGTCAAATTTTCTGCAGCTTTTTGAAAGGGATCCTGTTGGTGGTTGATAGAGCGACGGCGATGCTGCTGGCAGTTCTCCCGAAGGATTTCGCTTAAGTTGAGGCTCTCACCATTTTTTTCACTGCTTTTTCCACCATCGGGAGAGGGAGCTGACGTGGCAGCTGAACGACCACTGAAATCATTGGTTTGCATAGAAACTGCGCCAATAGTAGTGCTGCCGTTGGTATTGGCATTAGTGCCTTGCAACACATTCACGGTGGTCATGAATGGTGTGCTGGATTGACGACGTTCGTCATCATTTTCACCACCTTCATTTTCACCTCCCTGTGGTTCCTGCAGCTGGGGATAGCGCTTACTTGCAAATTCTGCAAACTTTTCAGAGTGGGTCGGAAAACGCTTTTCAATTGCAACCCTGCGCTGTGCTTGTTTACTTGCTGCTGGGCTAGTGAGCTCGTCATCGTCGGTGCTGTCTCCGGTGGCAGCGGCACCGGCGGCGGCACCATCTGCTGCTTTAGGACTCGTAGTGGTCACAGCAGTGCTCCCAGTTGTAGCTGCAGCTTCCGTCATAGTCTCCAACATGGCAGCTTCATGAGGATCCATGCTTTCTAATGTATTGTCGTACACGGTAGATTTGAAGGCCTTCCAATGCGGGTGATGCATGAACTCGAAAGCCATATCAGCTGCGCGCTTGTACACTGCAGGAGATACCTCTAACAACCCAGTGGTAATCTCTGTACGAACTGTGTCTGGCAAACCGATTAAATCGTCACTATTTCGGCTAATATAACGATCGAATATACTTTGGCATGCTGCAATCTTTTCCAAACTATTACGAAACCTTGCTGTTTGATAGCTGCAGGCTGACTGATAAAATTTCATTACAGATTCCATATTACCATGCTCTTCAAGATATCGGCCAAAATACTGATTATGACGTGAATGTACGAAATTCTTTAGTTCCATGCGAGTGATGATGTTGTCAGTGCCTAGAGTCTGTCCACTGCCCGGTGGGTCTGCATTCAAAGATACGGCAAAGCTGACTTTACCACCATTCAGTTTACGCCCCTCACTGCCAGTACCAGCACCAGCAATGACGGGACTCTGGAAGTCACCAGCGATATTTGTCATATCCAATGCATGCTTGTTCATTCCATAGGTGTCGCCACCACCATTAGTATCATCGTCTTCATCTGCATTACCACCAAAGTAGGAGTTTGTCGCTTCCTTAGTTTCTGCAGCTTGCAATGCAGGATCTTTGTCTTTCTGCAAAGGTTCGAGCACCTTTTGCTTCAGATCTTTTGCAATCACAAGGATACTACCTCTTCCACCTCTGACCAACCCTCTGTACTCAATAGTATTCAAGAATTTATCAAGATGTTCACGTATAAGCAACTCAAGTGTTGCTGCTTCAATAGGCCGCAAGACCTCAATATCGACACTATCACAGAAAGATAGCTTCTTATGAAAGGCATCCAATGATTTTGCAGGAATATTCAAACGAAACGTTGCACCAAGCGTCAAATAAGTATCATAGATATTATTAATGTAATGGAAGAACGTCTGCAGAGAAGCATTGCTACTGCCGCTAACTCTTGGGGACACATGTCCGGAGCCAGCTGAGGGTAGTGGTAACTTCAGATTCTGCCCTCCAGCGCTTCCAGGACTGTGTTTGGTAGGCAAGGCAATATTATAAATGTCCTCGTTGGAACTAGAATTTGTATTTCCTACACTTACACCTGCAGATGCATCCGCTTCGCGACCAGCATCGCGTGGTGTCAAAGGCTGGCGTAGCAGGTGCTCCATGCGCTCTCTCATCTCCACCACGTCATTGTAAGCATACAACAAGTTCTCAGCGCAGTTCTTAATCATATACGTCTTAAAGGCGGCTAAGTAGGACGGGTCGTCAAGGATCTTCTTCATCATGCTCGTCAGAGTAGTCTTGTCAGGGGAGGAGAAGAGGGACATGCGACGCAGTGAAGACTGGACTATGTTACCTTTACTTGCACTAGCATTGCCACTGCCATTGAGTGCATTTGATGCAGAACTGCCAGTGCCATCGCCATCGCCTTTTTTGTCCCTAGCAGACTTAGTCAATGAGGATTTCTCAAACATAGGAAACACCTCAGCAATCAGAAAATCGAGCACTTCCACATCGGCTGATGCGAACATGGTAGACTCCAGCTTGCCTTTGGTGCAAAGCAAAGCGTCGGTGCAGTCGTCGATTGTGTTCGTCGACAGAGGAATCTGCACGAAGAAAGAAATGAGTAAAGAAAGAAGGTGGGTTGAAGCGAGAGTTAATACATGTCATTGTGCAGAGGCTGAGTGGTGAGGCATGAATGTCAACATGAGCTCGAGGGTCATCTGAAAGTCGATGACCAAGGCTAAGCGTTAAGAAGAAGGAGATTTCATAAGATTTCATAACGTACTGGATGGCTGCAACCATGCATGATGTACTTCTCATACAAATGATAAGCACGATATCCTTGGTAGGCTGAAGGAGCAATGAAGGAGAAGTCCTGTGCGTCGGTCCAGAAGTCAATGCAGTTCAATGCAATTTTACGGGGGTTCGTTTGCACGTAGTTGCGGAAGTCGGAGTTCTTCTCAGATGGATTCCATTGGGTGCTTACAAACTTGCGAAAGCTGTCGCGTAAGTGTACTTGCTGAAGTAAAATCTGGAGTCCCCCAGTGGAAGCAACGGAGGAGTGACCTATGCGACTTTCTGAGAGATCTGTTCCATTATCATTATACTCGGAATTATCTTTAGGTCCATCATTGCTGCTTCTGCTGCCTACGCGATCATTCGAGACGCTGCAAACCGCGCCCATGGTGCACTTTCACGAAGGGGCCGATGAAGGTCTCAAAGCGGTGAATCTAGAAAGGTTAGATACTATTTCCAAGAACGAGTATTCAAGAAATCAGTATAAACGTCACTGCGAAATCACTTGAGTTGCTCAATGATGTCGTCAAAAGCCAACTAAAGATGCACAAGGCGTTTGTGGATTTCCTTCCCCAAATTGCTGCAAAAAAATCAGGAGTTTTGATGTTCTCCCTTTTTCACACAACACGTACGGTCCGCTCTTCTGATTCGGGTCTTCGAAAGAACTGACATGGTTGAGGACATTCCAGTTCTTCAAAAGGACAATCCAGTTCTTTTAACTGACTGAAAATGCCCGAACTTCCAGAAGTTGAGGCTGCGCGACATTTGGTCGACCACCTGCTGGTGGGTAGCGTGGTAACTAAAGTGATATCCATCGAGACAGGCGGCGGTCCCAGAGAAGGGCAGTACGATGACCTGATCATCCAGCACACCGAAGAAGAGTTCGCTGCGGCTCTTCTGCACAGACCCCTTTTGGCGGCGAAACGGAAGGGGAAGCAGCTATGGCTGGAGATGGGGAAAGCATCATCGAAAGATACGAAGAAGAAGAGTTCTGGATCTTCTGAGCTTGGAAGTGTCGACTGCTGCGTATTAATCCATTTGGGCATGACAGGCTCGCTTGTGGTGCAAGGTCATCCTGCGCCAGGTTATAAGTCATTCAAGGTACAAGACAAAGAATGGCCTCCCCGCTTCTGTAAATTCGAGCTTTGCTTCGCAAATGGTGAAAGGTTGGCATTTTGTGATCCCAGAAGGATAGGAAGAGTGCGTATAATTAAAAGTGCTGAAGCAGAAAAAGAAGAACCCCTAAGTAAGCTTGCTCCAGATCCTTTTCTAGATCAAATAGATGTGAAAGGCTTTACAAACTCGATTAGCAAGATCAAAACAAACATCAAGTCAGTCTTGCTAGACCAAGAACGATTGTTGAGTGGAGTCGGCAATTGGATCGCAGATGAAGTATTATACCAAGCAAAGATACACCCTTCTAGTATCTGCAGTGCACTGGATGAAAAGCAAGTGCAAACTCTTGCAGCAACGATTATGAGTGTGGTAAAGATAGCCGTGAAATGCACTACTTCCAAAACTGAATTTCCTTCTGACTGGCTTTTCCACTATCGATGGGGCAAAGCTGGGGAAAAACATACTTCGAAGGATGCGCATGGGAAGAGTATTGTGTTCGAGACCGTTGGTGGCCGCACTTCTGCTATCGTACCTTCAGTACAGAAGCTACAAAAGGCGCCTTCTAAGAAACCAATCGTGGCTGTCAAAGAAGAGTCGAAGTACTTCAAAGCTAAAGCTGAAATTGATGATAAAAGAGATGACAGTAAAAAGGTGAAAGCGAAGGCTGCTCAAACGGCTCCCAAAAAGCGAAAGATCAAGGTGGAGGAGATGGTGGAGGAAGAGGAAAAGATGTCCACTAAAGTGAAGAGGCAGAAAAAAGACAGGAATTAAAGCGCGCCTTAACTTGCCCCCTAACCGGTGACTATAATGAACTATTAATAAAATAATTGTATTTTAATGAACGCCTGATTGCCCAACGCAAAACTTCTGATAAATTATAAGTCAGGTACTCTCCAAAGCTTTTCGAAAGCCCAGCTTGCCAATCAATTTCCATCAGGGACCCGATTTTTACGCCGCTTGAATGCAGAAAATTAAAAAGAAGCCCTTTTTGCACCATGTCGCTGAAAGCGCTGCATGAGGCTCTCTGCATAGGGGTGGATGGCCCTCAGGATCCTCAGAGGACTGTGAATCCGTTGCAAATTCGCCATATCATCCGAGAGAAGCCAGAATTGCTGGATGGTTCAGACCAGCACCTTCGAGTGCATGTGTACCAAGCATTGCTTCTTGGAGAAATCCACACAGAAGCAATGCTTGAATACAAGCCTGTGCTCCCAGGACCAGCATGTAGAGAGCAGCATGTGCTTGAAAACGACGTGCCCAGAACACGAGCAGACATATCGGCATTCCAGCAGGTGTCACATCGTGACTGTTTACAGAGTATTCTGCAATCATTTTGCTTTGAGAATGATATAGAGTACAAGCAAGGCCTCAATGAGGTTTTGGCGCCTTTCATTCACCTGCTTCCTCCTCTAACGAAGGCACAAACACCACAAGAAGTGACACTCAAGTCGGAGCTGTCTAGTCGACTATTCAATATGCTTGTGTTACGATACATGGAGAGGTTTTACTGTGTTGATTCTCCATTTTTCATGTTTCAAGCCTTTCGAATGTTTCATATCCTATTGGTATTCCATGATCCGCAGCTGGCACAGTTCTTAGAGAGGCATGAATTTTATCCAGAGTTGTACACACCACAGTGGTTTCTGACTCTGTACAGCCGCGCATTGTCTATGGATTTAGTTCTAGGCGTCTGGGACATGCTTCTAGCTGCAGACGATCCAGCTTTTGCATTCTTTGTCGGTATGAGTCTATTATTCGAGAACAAAGATAGTATACTCATTGCTGATTCTGGCATGTTACCAGAAATTGTCGCAAACGCTACATTGAAAAACCACGTGAAAGATTTCCGTGGTATTATTAACAGAGCTTGGAAGCTGTATAAACAGACGCCGCGCTGCTTTTTGAGATTACTGCGCTTATGCTTCGTTGCTAATTGTGACTTGACACCAAGTCCCCAAGCAATCATAGAAAGAAGGAAGAAGCAAGTTTCTGAAAATCGTAAGCTAAGTGGTGGTGATGGTGGTGATGGTGACAAGGACAATGCTGACGATGAGTACGTGAGCAGCATTAACGCAGCTTTGCAAGTAAGCAATAATGGATCGAATCCACGACTTGTTTCATCGCCACTAAGCCCAAAGAAGCGGAGCGACAGAGGGAAGAGTGATGGCGCAGCCGCAAGTAGTCAGGCAGTCAAGCTCGTTTTGAACGAACTGGATATTCACTTGGTGCAGCAAGCAGCTCGTTGCTGTCTCATGATGTCAGCCCCCGAGCTCGTTTCCATTCTTCTCCCCGCTGCTGGCACTGGTGCTGATGCTGAAGAAGAGCAGATTGTGCTCATTGACCTGAGGTCGCAGGAGGATGTGCATCACAGTGGAGCAGGAGTGATCCCCAAAGCCATCCAACTAGAACCCACATTCATGGACCATCCCGATGCATTCAAAGCATGGTTGGAGCACTTCGATACTACGCGTGGTTGTCGTATCTGTATCATTGATATGCCACCGGTTCGGCAAACAGAAGTCGCTTTGTGGAGGCGTTTGTTGCTCGGTGAAGGTGATGGCTTTGAAAGCACCGCACCAAATCATAAGAAAGGGCAAGATGGTACTGGTGCTGGCACGGGTACTGGCACTAGTAATGGTACTGATGATGGTAATCGTAACAAGATTGCTTCAAACATCGCAGACAAATATCGCGACATGCATGTGGCTGGGATGCAAAGAGAAGGGTATGCATCGCGTGGAATGGCAGATGTTGAATCATCCACGGAAGAAGGGTCTAATATTCGCAATCTGATGGCTAGTACTGTTGAAGACGACTCTGTTCGCTCTGCTGTAAGATTGGCAAAAGCATTGCATGCCGAAAGTTTCCAAAAGGTGAGTGTTTTAGAGGGTGGGTACCCAGCTCTCGTAAGTTGCTTGCGGCGCAAAGGAAAATTAGAACCGATTATTATTAATCATTCTTCTGCTGATTGGGAAACGTATCTGATGAGTACTGGGCGTACAGAAGAAGAGGAAGCCAAATTGAGCATTAAGCACCAGCAGCAGCAGAGACTGCAACGCGAAAAGAATGCACTAAATGAGACGAAAATCCAGCAGCAGGGACCTCGAAGAGCCAGCGATCTCAACAACTTACAGAAGCTTGAATATAGCATGAAAGCGGCAGAGCGTCTTGGACACAAGGCTTTCTATGCAGAGCTGCAGACGAGGCACAAAGCGCTCGTTTTGGCCATTCAGAAGGGGCAAGCACCACCAGATGGTGGTTTTAGTAATCGGTCTGGTATCCTAGATGACATTGACGACCTTATCACAACCACCACTGGAATCATCCTTGAAGGGCGCCTTTGACCCCTGAATTAATGTTTTATTATTGTTATAAGATATGACTGTTAAAGTTGTAGTATTTGGTCACCCTCTTCTTCTAAACACAACCACCGCTAGGCGCCACCGAGTCCAGGTACTGCACCCATATATAACCCTCGTTTAAGTAAGGTGGTGGTGGAATATCGTCGAACACGGAAACCATTTGGAAACCATGGAAAACCAGACCACCAGATTGCACCAATGGTTCCACCTATTTCCAAACGAGATCTACAGCGCGTGCACTGACCCCTCAGAAGATATTGTTACTGCACTGGTACGAAAAATACTGATTGTTGCAAATTCAATTCGTTTGCATCTCTTTATTTGTCTCTGTTCAACAGAATACTCCAGAGCAAGAAACCATGGCAGATTCCACTGTATCCATCCCAAACAGGGAGTTTAAGCTGCTACAACGCAGTATTCACAACCAGCGCTTGCAGCTGGAGCTAGCACTGGAAACCATGCCGCGCGAAGTGTACTCCAACCAACTCATGGAAGCCATGAGGCGTGAGGAGATGGCTATGCGTGATGGGGTGAAAGTGACGAATGAATCTGCGAAAGGTATTGATGACATGTTGCGCAGTGAAACAAGTAAGTTCTATCGCAAAATCAGCAAAGAGAACGAAAAGAGGTGGAAATCATTACAAGAGAAAGTGTCGAACGAGTACAATCGCTTCTATCAGTCTAGTCGCGCTGGCAGTGGCAGTAGAGGTGCTGCAAGAGCTGCGCAGGCAGCGGCAACAACAGCATCAGCGTCAACAGATGGGGCTAAAGATGCAAATATGGGCTCAAGTACTGACGCCAATAGCAGTAGCAGCAGTCACATCGAACCTGCGCAAGACATCAACAGCGTGCCCTCATCACAGGACTTGGACGACGAGGTCTTGAGACTAGAAGAAGATTACAACCGCAATTGGTTACAATATGAAGGTACAAATCTGAATACAGCTTTCCGCTCACAAATGGAAAGAGTTGAAATGGAGTGGAGTTCCCATGAGCAAAACCTCACTGATGATTACAACAGGAAGAAAATTACAGAAAAAATTGGTCACAATCGTGAGAAAGTATCCGCAGCAAAAACACCACAACAGAAAAAGCAATACAATCAAAACTTGGAAATGCTTCAAGCTCAGAAAAGTGCTTCGCAAAGGTGGATGAGTAGACAAGAAATTCGACTCAGTGCACAAGCTGGGGAGGTAGCGCTAGAGAGAAAGAATATTGGAGAATTACTCAGCGAAGAGAGAAAGAGAGCGAATTCGAGAGCATGATGCATGTGTGTGCATGCACGAACAGCTGAGTAGCTGAGCCGGGCCGGGGGGGGTGAAGAGTATGAAATATCCGTAACAACTTGTTATAATCTTGTTCTTGAAGGACAACAAATAAATTGTCACTAGTTCTAAAGAAATAGCTGTGTTACTTACCTCTACAAAATTCAGATCAACATATCTTCAATAGATGGAGATATGACATCAGACACCCATAGATCCCGCGACTGTCTTTGTTGCTCTACTTGCATCTCAGAGGTATCAGGATTCCTTTTGTTATTCTTGACAGTCACTGCGTCGCCTGGCACCAAAATTGGCCAAGGGATGCTCGCAGCAATGGAAAGCTGCTTTGAATAGAAAATAATCCGTGATATGCAGATGAAGTAGTCGTCGCTAATGATCATGTTATCAATTATCCCAGTCTCTGTTTGGCGCTGATACGCGCCCTCGAACAAAACTCTAATCTTCGTGCTGTAAATAGTATTACCACTACCACTACCACTGCCACTGCCACTGCCACTGCAACTGCCACCGGCACTAGCGCTAGTATCAGTACGTCCATGGAACAAGACAGCTGGCTTAGAGAGAGGGAAGAGCTGTGTCAAACTGTTGTGTGCAAAGTCAAACGTCTCTTCGTAATAGATGACCTCGGAGGTCGATGCTGTATCCACTGCAGTAGTAGACACAGACGTGAGAATGAACTGCACACTGAACTTCTTGGGAGCATAGATGGGTTGATAAGGCTGGCTGAAAGCCTGGTACGCACGTATGCTCACACAGTGAACCATCTCGAAATTGGGCTGCTGCGAAGCAGCCTGGCTTCGAAGCATCCTGGTCGCTGGCTTTCTACTCCCATTGCGCATAGGTACGGCACTGCCCACATCCCTCTGCTTGAAGTCAATCCACTCCGACACATCCTCAGAATTAGGAGTACCACTGGAACACCAATAGCACGGCGTATCAGATATGCAGCCGCAAACGAACTGGGCTCGCAACTGATAGTTGTTGCTTGCCATCGAGAAATCTGGTGTAGGTGTGATATTGACTTCACTTTGACTATACTCACCTAGACGTAACATGCATTTTGAGTCTGTCAACACTGTATGAGGCTCCTCTCCGGGCCTGTCAATGCTGGAGCAGCCCATGGCAACCAATGGCATTGGCTTTCCGTATCGTTTGGTAATGGTATCTATTCCTGATGTTGGCGGTGTTTCTTGCGATTCAATAATTTGGGTACTGGCCTCTCTTAGCGCTCTGAACAGCGTATGGAATGCACCACCACTACCACTGTTATGGGCACTTGATTGATCTAGTCTGAACTGCCATTCAACCTTGTAGTTGGAGTTATCATGGAATTCTCTCACCAAGGCCTGTTTCCAGTATTGATCTGGCACCTGCATCATACTGGTGCATTCACTAGCTTGGAGGGTGTCATAGGGGCTCAGGTAGCTGTAGATGAGTCCTTTCAACCCGACCACGCTGAACGCGGTACGGACCACATTGCTCGCTGCTTGCAATGGCCGCGCTTTGGCGGCTTTGATCGTGATCGCCTTGCTTGCGTTGCCGCTCTTCCTGCTCTTGCTTCTCTTCATCCCTGGTTTTGTCGATGTTAGCGCTCCTTGAAGCGCACTCCAATTTCCATCCATAAGCAATGCTATGCAATATTATAAAACTCTCTGTGATGAAGTATCGATAAGGATCTATGATATGGATTCTGGATTCTGGATTCTATTCATTCGTCGACCGGCGTGTGTTCCAATGTCCAAATGGAGAGGGCATTTTTAAGGCTGCCTTAAGTCTCCAGCGGCGTCATTGAAGGCAGAGCTGCTCTCAGACTAGGTTCTCAACATGTCGAGTGGCTTCTACGATGCCTATGACAATGACGACCCCATCGAAAACACGCCACCAGAGCGTTCCTCCCCTCGGGCGCATTCCTACGGCGCAGGCGGTGATGAAGCAGCTGCACCATCCAGCTCGCAGGGGACACCTTGGATTTGCACCTATTGTACGCTTGAAAACCCACCTGGCTTCAATTCCTGTAATGCCTGTAGCAGAGACGCCGCAGAGAGCTTGGCTCATGGTAATGTAACCAAGGGCTTATGGATATGTCAATCCTGCACTCTAGAAAATGCTGCTGGCAATGACTGCTGTGAAGTCTGTACTCAGGCTCGTGTTGTCTCCCCTGTCACCCGCTCCCAGCGCCCCAAGTCGCAGTCTTCACAACCACGGACACTGGGCGCAAAGCTGCAGTGGGGTCAGAAAAGACGCATCGGGAATGACGAGGAGGAGGAGGAGGAGGAGGCAAAACCTCTCCAACAAAAGCACGACGGAAAAAAGGAGGTGGAAAAAAATCAACGCTTGGCTGTCAAGGCCAGTGCAACCACTGCAGATAACAAGAACAAAAAGAAGAAAGTGAGTCGCGTGATTGACACAGATAGTGATGACGATGACGATCCTACGCTAGGCGGATTTATTGCTTCAGAGGATGAGGAAGAGGAAGAGGACAAGTGGGGTCTTGGGGGTGATCACCTTTTAGTGGACTCGGAGTCAGAAGAGGAGCAAAGTCATGTTAAAGCTTCATCGTCATCAGTGCCGCGCAGACAAGCCAACAGTGGGAGGAGGAGTAGCACTACCGCCACCAGCAGCAGCAGCAGTCATTGCCCTGCTCCACTCGATCTCCTCAGTGACGATGACTTCCAAAGCGATGATGATTTCGAGAGGCAGCCTGTGCAGAAGAAACGGTGGATTTCACCTGCAGCCACAAGCAGTAGCAGTAGCAACAGTTTGAGACATGCCCGTGGCGCACAGGTATTGGGTGGTGGCGGCGATGGCATCGAAGAATGTAGCAGTGACAGTGACGAGGATGATATATTTGGCATGCGTGAACCAGGCGATCCAAAGCCATCTTTTCCAGAGTTGTCGCAGACATTTTGGACAGTTGCAGATCTAGTGAGAAAAAGAGCGGACTGTAGTATCAACTTTAAAGATTATCGGTTGGATGCCCCCAGTGCTCATGAACAACAGAAGAAGATGGATGCGCGCAGAAAGAAAAACGAGAAGAAAACGCAGAAGAAAGAAGCAAAAAAGCCGAAAAAAAGTAGTGGTAAGAATGCTACTGCGGGCAAGTGGGGGAAGAATCGTTGGGCAAAGAAGTAGTGATGATGATTGTTGTGTTTGAAAATTTGTGCTAAGGTTTGAAATAAGTTGTTTACAGCGTGCTCATCATCAACAAAATTAATTTCCCCGAACTCACTGATAACCTTGGCAACCATCTCGACGCTTTCCTGTGCCATCATCTTTCCTTCTTGAGCGCTGAGTGGCTCTGCTGCATTTTTCCTTCACTCTTTCATCACATGGTGAGGAGGATTGGGAGTGCGGCCGCTTCTCACCGCGGTCAATACTGCCATTGTTCCAGTTGTTATTATTGTAGCCGCTATTACTGTGGAGTTTTTCTGCGTGAGAAGATGCATACATGTTTGGGTTCACGTTTGGGTTCACGTTCCTGTCGTATCCATTGTCATAATTTCCAAAATTTCTCCTTTCATTAGGATCGTGATGCTGCTGTTTATCTCTGCTAATGTGTGAGCTTACCATTGGAACTTCCACAGTTGATGGCGCATGCAGTTGTGGTGGCAGTGCACGCAATAATGGTGGCGGTGGTGGAGGCGGTGGCTGCGATGTGCGCGCGTCTTCTTGTGTCTTCAACCGAGCAACGGACTGCTGCTGCTTCTGTTGATTCTGCTTCTTCGCTATTTCATATAGACTTTCTTCTTGGAAAAAAGATGTGGGGGCGTTGAGATATGTCTGCATCGCCTCACCTGGGTAGATGACATTGCGTCTTTTCGCTTCATTCACAAGCTCACTTGTAGCAGACAACAATTTCTTTCCAAACGATGTCTGCGCATCAGCTTCATTACTTTTTGATGCGTTACCCATAGTATTTGCGTTACCGACACAAACCAGCAAATACCTACTGCGAGTGATAGAAACATTCAAACGCTGCATATTTTTCACAAACCCTACATTACTATTAGGATTGGAACGAACAAATGATAATATGACAATATCAGCCTCAGAGCCTTGAAAAGAATCCACTGTACTTACACATTTTACCATGTGCCTCAATCCTTGTTTCGTCAGCTCATTTTTTATAACGCCAACTTGTGCAGTATAAAAAGTAATGATGCATACTTGTTGTTGCAAATCCATGGTCTGTATGCGATTCAAGAACTTGCATAAAGTAGATATAAAAATAGCCTCATGAACGTTGCTAATAGAATACGAAGCACTCGCATGACTTCCACCAAGCCTTTCGGCTCCCTTGACATCAACAAAAGAAAAGGGATGCTGTAAAAATGGTGGAATGAGAGCTCGAGAATCATGATTTTTGCATTTTGCCAAATAATGTTGAATACCTTTTATAATAATATTTGGTCTTGTACGAACGATTTCAGCATTCTTCAGCATTCCTCCGTAAAAAACACGATTTGGCAACACAGAAATATCTGGATGCATGCGATATTGCGTATCTAATAAATGCCTTTGATAGTCAATACTAGGTTTAATGAGCCTATCCATGAGAGATTGCGAGCAGCCTGCTACTCTTCCTTCGTCTGATGAAATGAAAGCAGGAAGCTGCATTGGATCACCGACTAGTACCATGTTCTTTGGCATTAACGAATAAGAAATTAGTAGAGCAGCCTCGCTCGACTGACCAGCTTCGTCAACAAATATGGAATCGACTCTATCTGTCAAAGAATTCGCAATGTATCTGGAACCAGCTTGAGTTAAGGTACAGAACACAATGTTTGCTCTATTTAAAGAGGCACAGACCATATGATTAACAATATCATCCTTTAGTAGAGAATCGCGTAAAATCAACAAACTACGCTTGAAGTGACCGAATTCGACTTGTAGTCCCCATAGTGTATCCCTAGCGAGCCCTTGTTTTTTGCACCAGTTTGCTTTAGTCGTCTTTGGGTCTTCGCTGTCCTTGCTTTGCAAAATAGCATTAACGTGCTCATCATTATCAGCATAAAGCTGACTCCAGTAATCATCACATCCATTCTCATCAGAGTATAAATCATGTAATGTTCCGTGCAATTGGATGAGTGCTTCTTTCGAGTCTACACATAATTCACTCAGAGCATGCGAACCAGCATGATAGCTTTCAGCAAGCTGATCTGTAATTTCAATTTCCATCGCTTCAAAAACATTTTGTACTGCTTTGACGTTATCTACCAATCGTCTTGTCTTCTTATCACGTTGCAGAAGAAGCTCAGAACGAGTTATAGTAATATCTTTGCAAAGCATATCATGTTCCCCAACCATAAACTTTCGCTTGGTTGGGTCGACCAATACATCAACTACCCCTTCATTCAGATCAGATATCATCTGTGCAACAACATCAGCAAATCTTTCTGATAGTGTATATACGAATGCATCCCGTGATTCTTTCGGGTACAAGATATTGTGAAGCATAGCATGAGATTTCCTTGGGTTGTCTAAGTAATACTCTTGGCTGTTGTTTTTCTGTACGAATATCGCATGCCCTCCTTTAGTCATAGGTGGTTCATCCTTGTCTTCTGATGAACAATTCAGCTTTTCAGCAACACCAATCAAACAGATGCGATTATTACATAGATTGCTACCTAAAACTTCAGTCAAGTATTGCTCCAGCAGCACATTGACAGCTTTATTACTTGGTGCGCATACAAGTAAGCACGATTCACAAGGAGCATCATTTTGATTTCGGCCGTATGGATTACGCCGCCCCATTTCAGCTATATTGAACATCAGCTTATCTTTGATGACGTTAGGCTTCCACTTCCAGCATTCCATTCTCAATACTGCCTTTCTGAGTAAAGCAGTGAGAAAATGCGTCTTTCCACATCCTGGTGGGCCATGCACTAGGCGCAGTTGCCCCACATGAGTTGTATCCAATTTATGCACCATCTCATCTGTTCTCTGGGAAAAGTTACTTTCATATTTGAGAATGGACAGACAATCAGTCAAGGCAATTCTTTGTGACTTATTTAGGCGTGACTTCGCTAAATTCTCATCTTCCCAACGATCATGTGAAGTCGCTCGGCTCATCTTACTACTACTTTGACACTCAGGTTCTGCTTCATCTGCTTGAGGCTGAATCATATTTTCATTCGCATCGAAATGAATATGTTTTGCCTTGACTCTTGATCTTTGCAAAACATTGTCAATAAAAGCCACACGCGGACGTGATTGACATGTTGCAAACACTCGCTGTTCGCTAATAACACTTCCAATGAGACGTAATACCCATGGCAAAGAATCTCTCCTATTTCCAGGAGCAATATCGAAAAATACTTTCTTACTGAAAATCAACTGCATGAAGCCGTGATTTCTATGAGATCGGGTATCAACAGTAGCTAACACAATTGGGTCCTTCTTCGGTTCAGCTCCTTTTTCTCCAGTCAAATCTTCTTTTAATGCATTATTCCCAAGTTTCAACTGATAAATATTACCCGGCCGCATTAATTCTGCTACTGGTAAATTCGCTACGCCACTCCATTGGGGCTGTGAATTCATAATCTTGAATTTAGCAGATACTAATTGCGAATTAAGTACTGTCACAGGGATATTCTTACCAGCCAGAATTAATTCTAGATTGACCCATTCAGATGATCCCGGGGAAGAGTCTAGTGAACGTGATGTTGCTCGCCGAAGGCCATTGAGTATAATCGATCTTGCTTCTTCCATGGCAAATTTACGCCAGTATGAATAATATGCTGTAACAGTATTGAATACATCAGGTACTTCAACAATACTGATTTTCTTTTCCAGAGCACTAACACAATCCCACTGGAGAACAAATGCATAGAAGTAATGCAATGGTGACATATTTAGATTTTCAGGATACCTACCATTTTCGATAGGCGAATTTCCATTCAGTTTAAACGTACCATGTAACCTATCTGCATCCTTCTGATAACCAACAGTTCCAGGTGCATGTTTCGATTTGTTTTGGTTCATTTTCTTTATCTTGTATCTACGATGAAATTCTTCGAGTTTCTTTTCTATTTCTAAACGATATTGATTCATGTAACGATTCTTTTGTCGATGATAATCATCCCTACCAAAATTGTTATTAAATTCGCATTCCTTTGCATAATAGTTGTAATAGCAATTAGCTTCATCAAAAGGATCAGGTAAATGTGGATTTTGAGCATCTAATATAGAAAACATGGTTCTATACCATTGTGTTTCTCGCAACACACACTCATAATCACGCTTGTAGAGCCTACATTCTTCTGCATTTGTCAATTTGTAGGAGGGTTGTGTAGAACGCGTAATAATGGCCTGAAGTGATTCATCGGGTGGGGGAATTGGCTCGAAATCTGGGTCATTATAAGGACTCGAATATTTGCAGATGGGCTGTTTCACATCATATTGCCCTTGATCAGAATTGCTGTATTGACGACGATAGTATTGTGCTTGTGTTTCTTCAGGTTCTTCAATGTCAGATTCATCCGAATACACTGGATTCAGACTATTATTGGTATCATAATTGTCGATCTCGCCACCGTCGTAGATGTGGTGGCCAAAATCATCCCAAGATTCCATGGTTGATTTCTATGTCCAGGATATTGATGAGTAGCGACCGATGCGATGTTCTGCAAACGAAATCCAAGTACGCAAGAGGGCAAGAGAACTCACTAGCAACTTTACACTCCACTCCTCTACTGTGACACACTACGCACCACTCGAACACGCTCCGAATCCTCGCCTCGCCTCTCGTCAGTCCTCAGTCCTCAGTTGTATCTTGAGCCATGCACAGTACTGAGAGATATTTTTGATGATAGTAATCTTGCAAGGGTAGAAATTCAAGTAGAAATCTATCGGTTAGGGATGTAAAGTTCCAAAGAGTACGATAAGTAACCCATGAAAGACTAAATGGGGGACCACGGACCACGGCGGCGGCCACGCTGACCACGCGCCCGCCGCACCGCACCCGGGTACGTACATACACTACACACGCCATCGCCACGTACGAACCGGGGAACGGTTGATCATCCATCGCATCCATCGATGCTCGATGCCATCATCAAGCGAAAATTTTCAAAGTGAACGTTACAGTCGATTCCGTGCAGCTATTTCCATTATTGACTAGACCACGATGCAGCCTTACGAGAGAGCCGCAAATTATTTGCTAAATGAGGTTAGAAACCGCCCAGTGGTGGGCGTCATCTGCGGCAGTGGCCTCAGTGGACTGAGCAACTGTGTGGAGAACCAGAAGACAGTGTATTTCCATGATATTCCCGGTTTCCCTGAAGCTACCGTTCCTGGACACAAGGGAGAGCTCGTTTTCGGTACTATCAATGGTATTGAAGTTGTTGTGATGCGTGGGCGCTTCCACTACTATGAAGGCAACTCCATGACTAATGTTGTCATGCCTGTGAGATGCATGAGACTTTTAGGTGTGAAGATGTTGTTAGTGACGAATGCAGCTGGTGCTCTTAATCCCAACTTTAATGTTGGTGATATTGGTATCCTTCAGGATCACTTCGGTGTGCCAATTATTACGGGAAATAATCCTCTCGTTGGTCCTAATGACAACTCCCTGGGTCCCCGTTTCCCTGCATTAAGTGATACTTATGATGGTAAATTGCAGGAATTAGTACAGGAGTGTGCGAAAGATCTTGGTTTCAAGGATATTGTGAGACCTGATTGCACATATTGCTTTGTTTCTGGACCTGCCTATGAATCTCGTGCTGAATGCAAATTCTTACGCAATGCTATTGGTGGTGATATGGTTGGTATGAGTACTATCCCTGAAATCATTGCTGCCAAGCACGTCGGCATGAAAGTTCTAGGTTTATCTCTTATGACGAATAAGGTGGTAGTTGAGAAGACTGAGAACACTGTACACGCTTCCCACGAGGAGGTGCTTGCAGCGGTGCAAGACTCTGGTATCAAGGTTGAGGCTATTGTCAAGAAATTGATTGATAACAAGGTCTTGGGGGACTTTTTGGACAAATGTCCTACCGTGGAGTATACTCCTAAGAAGCAAAGCATCATGAACTCCCTCTTTGGAGAGTTGGCCGCCAGAGACGTGCTTACCGTAGCTGGGGCTGTTATCGGAGGTATGCTCCTCAACGGCCTCTTCAATGCCAGGCGTAACAGGTAAATAACCACTAGTAGTGGTTCAAATATATTAGTAGTCACCAAATTATTTGCAATGTATCCTAAAAAGAGAGATGAAGTCATTTAATTAAGTCAACAAGATTTCCCCACTCTATGGAACACTCCCAATCCCCCTCGAACCTTTTAAAAATTAATTAATTATGAACCATTTACACCAACAGAGCTAAGCAGTTTCGATGTATATAATGAGTGCATTGGACATGCGATAAAACAAGACCGCAACCAGATCGTAACGGACAGTACTCAATGTCAGTGGGCTGCTTGTGACGGTCAAGATCAGCACAGCGGTCGTCATTTCATACAACCATCGGTGCCTAAAAAACTTGATATGATCGTAATTCTTGTCAAACCATTCACAGATAAATTGCGCCAAAGTAAGCCATCCTATACCGATCCACTGTTGTGAGCTTTTGCTTTCGATAAACAAAAAACATACCCCAATAACAAGTAATGTAATAATCACATATATAGTCTGATCAGTTTTTCCAGCCAAAGTATCACCAACAGCAGTCTTTAAAGCATATGACGAGATGATACTGAGAGCAGAGACATTGGAAACATACCACCATAACACACCAAGCAGCGTTCCAAAGCACAAGATGGCATCAATTCTTTTTCCCCACAAGGATGTGTTTGTTATTGCACCAACGACTCCAATCAGTATAGCAGAACCATATGGTGTATCCTTCAACAATAATGTCGACACAGAGCCATCAGAGCCTCCATAATTGGAAATAGAAAGTAAATACAAGAATAGTAAGAGTCGAATGGTTCCATAATAGAATTTTTTCCAGCGGTCTTCAGTAGCAAACTTTGCTATCCAATCTCTCTTCTTCAACTCTGGTTGCAAGAGCAATCGAAGCAGCTTCATAAAACGAAACCAGGAGATGCCACTATCATTGGATGAGCCTGACCACAAATTATTCCCCTTGATCTGAGGTTGAAATGAAGATACAGTTTGCCGCCGGAAACTAGTGAGTAGTGATGTCAGGAGAAGCATGGCAACAGATTGTCCAGGACACTTCCGCTCACCGTCACCAAATCGCAAACAACATGAACTAGATGAGTCGTTCATGATGAAGACGTGATCACCTTTATGATAATCAATTGAGTCTTTCCCAACTTCTACATTCCTCGTCACCTCTCGTTCGAACAGAGGAAAGGGGTGTCTGTTGTCGATGGACTTCAATATGGAGGCAGTCACATCTCTCTCTTTCTCTTTCGTCACTTCCCCTTCTTCTCCTTCTACATTCATGAAGATGTCAGCGACGTTGATCATGGGGCTGACTATCCACGGCTGGAAAAAGCACGATACCCACTCAAGATCGGTCAAGTCCCAGCCCTGAGGCCGCACATACTTAGATGCTAGGACAAGCTGCTCTACTTCTAAGAAAAAGTCCCTCCGAAATTCGACGTTTGGGGCACCTTTCACAGCCAAAGTCTTGGCCCACTCATTCCTTGCCTTTCCGTATATTGCTCGTTTGTCTGGTGACAATTTGCATTGAGGACCGAAGAGCAGTTCCACCATGATTGAGGCCACTGCTTGTGCAACGATGTCTGCATCAATAATGGCATGAGTCGTACATACGTCTGTCACCACTGTATCTATAATGCCGGGCAGCTTTTCTCGCCAAGCAGTGCACTGACTCAAGATGCTATCAAATCCTGCACGCAGTCTACGCCACTGCTCACCATCCTCCGATTCGACGGACAATGACGGCAACCAACCATCCTGTGAGAGTTGGTGCTCTACGAAGTTACCCTTAATATGAGACGACTTCATGACGGCGCGCGCCTTCTCGTTGTCTCGAGTGATGTGGCACCTCTTGCTTCTCACGAAGCCCCAGATGCGTCCGTACACGTCCATCATCTTTTAACACAAAACACCTAGCATTCTAGGTCACCTCTGTGCACTTACTTACTGGCCTTTCAAGTACTGGTACCGCCACGAACGAGAAGTGGAAATCTGCGAAAAACGCAGTAGGGTCGCAGTAGAGTTTTAGAAACTTTTGTCAGCAGAGTGGGTTCTGCAAAACTTTTTGCAAATTTCTCTGGGCAAGGGGCAAATAAAAGCTTTGAAGATGCCTTAAACAAAATATTTAAGCACCCTATAGATCATAACCTCCTAATTCGATGCTTTCTTCAATGTTCAAATATAAGATTTTTAGCTCTTAAGTAAGAGCTCTAAATTGGTGAAATTGGCCCAGGTGAGTAGGGATAGCTCTACGGTATCCCCTATACGTCCAAGTGCATGCTATCCAAGCCTGAATTTGCACCTAGTGAAAATTACGTGCGAAAACGGCCGCATACGCTCTGCTAACCGTGCCGGAGTGACAGCCTCACCCAGCACCCAGGGGAAAGCATGGACGAAGCAGACGAATATGGCGCCGATGGTGGCATCAACGAGGCCTACCGTTCCTCGATGATTTCCACGTACGGTGCAGTGGAGGCCTCTGATAAGCAAGATGAGGATCCAGGGCTAGGACTCCTTGAGGCACGCTACAGCACCTCTGGTTCCCCTTCCAAGAATGGCTTAAGAACACAAGCCACATCTACGCGTTGCAAAATCCTGGCTGGTCTTATAAGTCTGGTGATCCTACCACTCATGATGTACATCGTCATCCGTGTAAGTGATATTGAGAACCTTTGGATCTTCCAGACCAAGGGAGGTCAGCTCTCCTCTGCACTCATATACCCTTCTAATGGTAATGGTGGGAAGCCCATTCGGCTTATGCTAGTGGGAGATCAGTTGATTTCCTGGCCTATAGAGCAATATAAGCTTGAAGATCTCGTCAAGGCCATGTTGCCAGGAATGCCTTTGGAGGTATTTACGCACGCACACGAGGGACAGCAAATGTCTGATATACGCTATGATATTGACGTTTGGCTAGGGCTCGATCATCCCGATGCTGTCATAGCTTTTGTAGACTCTGATATTACAGATGTAGATATCACTGATAGTTACTACGATGAATGGGAAGCACAGTGGCGGTACGAAATGTACGAAGAAGATCTTCATAAGGTGCTTGGACGAGCAGCATTAAACTCGAAGCATTTGGCATTGGCAGGACCAGGCGTCATAGGTGACGGGCCTCTCTTTCTACCAACGCACTTGTTTGGTAAGCAACGAATAGGGGAAATTTACAAGAAGGCGAATGAAAAGTATACCTCCAAGTATGAAAACACGGAGTATATTGATCTTGAGAAAAAAATGAGAGCAGCCGTGCCATGGTGGTATCCACTCAGTTGGGGATTTGTCACTGTAGACGGGGAGAGAGTCAACAGACGAGGTGCATATATTGAAGCAGAAATCATTGCAATGAAGTTACGACAATGGTTCTGGCCGGAATCCCTTGGAATTGACAATGACGACTGGGTAAAGTTTGATGAACTCATAGATAAAGACTACAAAGCTGCTCAAAACCTAGAAGATGCTAAAATCAACCAGAAAATTATCGATAAAGAGATTATGGAGCCCTTCTTAGATGAAGTAAGTGAGAATAAGGATGCGGATGAGTCCAAAAAGCTGGTAACAATAGACAAAGATGATGATTCGATTGATTCGTTGAAAATTTTAGAAGGCTTTGGTGTTGAGTAGGGCGACAATAGATTGAAAAGAAATTATTGAACACACACGTAAAGCCCCGTTTTCATAATATATATTTTCAATTTAGTTGCATGCAACTTACCGTGTCAAGTTCAGCTAATCGACATGGGCGTGGTGGTGAAGACTGGCAGTAGTCGATGCTGCACAGCACATATCCCAGAATGCATTAATTGTGTTAAGAGTGTTGTTCGGAAGGCCCTTGAGGACAGCAACATTTCTGGGGAAAGTAGACTTATTACAGCCTTTGACACGAACCATGTCTGCAAACGTAATGGGTCTTTGAGAAGAATGCAAAGAATGGGATTGAGGCATATTGGTGAACTGTACTGGAGTCAGTGAAGTCACATTACTCACATCAACCTTCAGAGACATTTCGTCTGTGCTTCCTTCATTAAGCAGAGTGTTTTTCTCTGTTGCTGACATCATGGCCTCTGCAATGTATAGCTGTGAGTTGTCAGACATGGGTGTGATGCTTTTGTCTTCCAAACATACGATGGTGTTGACTACTCGTGCTATCTCTTTTGCGAAGTGAAGAATTGCGTTGGATGTCTCCACCTTAATATCTTGACAACTCATGCAACTGAGCAGGGAGCTCGTTTCGACTGCTATGACCACAACACCAGATAGATGTAAGCGCTCACATGCCAATAAACCAGCTTTGATGCAGTTTCGCAAGGCGCGTGCTTGGCTTTGGTACCCTTCACTTGATGTGGCCTGTGGGCGTGCTCTTATCATGCACTGATTTCCCTCTTGGTGAACTAGAACTTTGCCTGCAGCTAACTGAAACTTGTCTGTGTCATCAAGGTTTGCGTCATCATCAAGTATTAAGAGAAGTGCTGGCTGCTTGTAAACGCTCCAGTTGGAAACCTCGTTTTGGACCACTTGAACTTTCACTGTGTTGAACTTACCATGAATGTGCATTTGAAGTAGTTCTCCAAGGATTGAATTGACAAAGCCTCCTTCACCCGCATCGATGTTATGAAACTGCCCATTGTCACTACTGCTGCTCTTCGCGTTTGCTACTTGCTTTGGTGAATAGTTGGTAAGATCAATATGGTAAGAACATTCAAGCAAATCATCCTTGTCCGGCTCCAACACTATGTGAACGCCGTAAATACCCTGCAGCTTTTTCAATTGATTTAACTCACTTGAATAAAGCTTTTGCAACAGCTTTGTCGGCATTGTGACAGCAATTGATCGCATTTGACTTCTTACGCGCTCCATGTATTCACACACAGCGAGTTTTGCATGCTCCACAAGCGGTCGGCTGCCAACCTCATCAATTCCAGGCTCGATTAGCATAGCTGAAGTTGCATCCTTCTTATCCCTGTAAGGGCTCGTGATCTTCACGCCAGCCTCTCGGTAGCTAGTAACAAGTTCAGCAAGAGAATTTTTTAGATTTTCTTCGAGAAACATGAATCTGACGCTTGGATGGGGCCAGTGAATCACATAACGCGGTGGGGGGTCCACTGTGCTGATGCTGTACCCGCTGTTGATGCTGCCATTGCTGCTATTCAAGTGTGCAAGAGAATGTAAGACTGTATCTGCCAAGAGGCTTGCTAGAGGCTCAGGAGCGTCAGGGGGCCACGGTCTATTCATGCGCTCGAATTGGGTTTCACCGGAAGTTGCTATTTTGGTGTGCGTGGTGACGCCGTTGACACTTTGCTGTGTAGAGGCTGCTCTTTCAGCTTCTTCAAGAGCTTTAAGAACACAATTCAGCTTCTCAGCCGTAGGAGACCATATTTTCAGCGTGCCAGCTAGGCCTGACGGAGCTCCAGTGCTATTGGAATTTTCGCCTTTGGCATTCTCATCGAGTCTGAGGCCGATGAGGCCGTACTCCTTGATAAATTGCTCTCTCAGAGTGCGAACTGTCACATGTCTGGCCAGAGATGATTGAGAAGATATGACGATTTTCGCTACATGGTATTCGTCTGGAAGCTTCTCAAACGCATCGATGCAGCGTTTCAAGTGTTCACGCTGAAGTTGAGTTGCAACTGGTCCACACACTGTCACTGAAGCATCGCAAGGCAGGTTCATTTTGCGTGACCCTCTGGAAGGAGAAGGCTTCAAACGGATATTGACAAAGCCCAATGTTTCCATGGGGTTTTGAGCCTTCTCTGCGCTATGCTGCATCCTCAATGCTTGGCAGGCATGATCGACGATGTCTTTTGTTTTCATCAAAAGCTTGTACATCTTGTTCGTGGCTTTAGGAAAGTAAATGATGGAACGTTCAAGATGCATTGCACAGAGACAGCGCGAAAGGTAGGAAAGTGCTTTCTGGCAGCTTTTACCACGCAAAGCAAAGACTTCTACTCGAAGTGCACGTATTCTGTCTGAGCTACTACTACTGTTACTACTAGAGTTGCCGCAATTGTCAGACGGGCGCACATCTATAGGAGTGAGGTAAACGCCAAATGCTTGATTAAGTGCTTTCGCAAAGTCAGCCTCAAAGGTTTGGTAATAGATGCCGGCTTCTCTATCTTGAAAGGCGTGGCTCATCTTATAAGGTAAAATTTCAATGAGAGCAGCGCGCTTTTCTAAAGGTTTCAACTTAATCAGCTCAGAGTTGATATGTTTCGCAGTTGGCTCTGAAGGTGGAAGTGCTGTAGAGTGTGCTGCAGCCGCCACTGATGATTTCTGAGGAACTTTATGAAAGGCGCTGGTGCTGGTTTCGCCGAGAGCTATTGGGAATTTTGCATGCGTGGTGCGTAAGTAAGAAGCTGTTGATTTTACTTCAGGTGAAAGAACATCTCTGTAGCTCGCGTGCAATCTTCCAATTGATGGGATTGTGATAGGACTACTGTAGTCACTGTCAAGAGGGCTCTCTGCACGACTGTCTGGTATCTCTAAGGTGAGTTGTGATAGCACATCCTCGTCTACCGCGTTATGCTGACTACTATTACTCACTTGATGCGCGTGCATAGCTTGTGGTCTGACTAAATGCGGATTGCGCTCCAGTTTTGTTTGCTGAGATGCTGACAAAAGTGAATGTAAAGCAAATTCTGGGCTGCTGTCGAAGCCAAAGACTTGTACAGTACCTCGTTGTAGCACTTTTGTGTACACTGCGTCGTTTGGCCAAGTATACTCATCACAAGAAATGTGTTCGGGTAGCTGCCACTTGGTTTTGCGCAGTACAAAAGCTTGCAAAGTTTTCAACAGTGCCTGAGAACCCTCTGGGCGTAAAGAGGTCACTTCCACTGAAACAACAGATGGTGGAGTGGTGGAATCGTGCTCTCGGGTAGAAGAAGGGATTTGTGCAAATACAGCCGATGCCAATGATGATGCCTCGTCTACCCCAACAACTTTAGGTGGCAAATTATGAAAGATAGCAACGGCCTGAGATTTTTTTTGTATTGTTGTAAGCAATGGCTTTTCTCTTAACGCGAGCACATGTTCCATCTCCCATTGCTGCAGCTCAGAGCTGATATGACAATCGGCTCTATGCACACGGTCGAGAATAGTACACAGGTGCTCATAATACTTATCAATAGTGTCACAACAGCCGTGTAGTGTAACCGTGTACAATCCATAAGATTTATCAATGCTAAAAGTAAGTAGAGGCGGTATCCCAAAGACAACGTCGACATCTTCATCACCTTCATCACCCTCATCATCTTGACACTTTGAACTCATATCCAGCAACTTCCCCTCTTGATGTAGTTGCTGAAATAGAAGAATAGCAGCTTCCCCGCGAAGATTCAAAGTCTTTGTAACATACTTTCCACTTGAGGGCGTGGCCAATGACAGGAGAGGTTTATCAACTCGTTCCAGATCCACTTGCAGATGGCTGTCACTTGCGAATGTGCTTGTACTTGATGATGTGTAACGTCTCCCATCCCAAAGTGTTTCATTTTCTCTCCTCTTGGCAAAAAACTCTGCGGAGCTGAAGTCAAGATCTGTTTTGGTTTCCATCGAATCAAAGAAGATTGACGGATGATGACTCGAGTCGTTGAAGGTGTCAGTGTCCACTTCGTTTCCACTGTCGGTGTCTTCAGGGTTAGGCACCGCCTCTTTTAAAGAGGCGAGCTCAAGCTGCTTGTCCTCCATCTTCCTCTTGGCGTTCTCAGGGACTGTCGGACAGCACGGCAGTTTGTCTCTTCGTCTCTTCCTTTCTCACTTCTCACTTCTCACTTCCTTCTCACTTCTCACTTCTTACACCACACGTTCTCTTGTTCAATCGTGGATTTCCAGAACCTTAAGCTCAAAGAAGCCTTTTCAGAAACCGTATTAGTGTCAGTTGTCGTCAGCGTCAACAACACCTCTCCAATCGATATTTGGTTTTGATTTGGGGATTCCGGAGGGATAGCCGAGAGATCCGCAGTCGTGGTTGTTGTTATGAGACGGTGTCTGATGAGCGGTGGGTGCTAGGAGCGACGTCGGTTCACTAGGGCTTTCCGTACGAAGTGATTTCTTTTCTTTTTGTTTTTGCCGAGCGTCATATTCTTTTCGGAATTCTTGGACGGCGTTCTTCGTGGGATTTCACCCCAACTTG
>JACKZZ010001262.1_pt1 | contig 29461 bp, 26 predicted proteins | sample 8027871 | NCBI WGS metagenome assembly JACKZZ01 (sample SAMN15724774, study PRJNA655200) | protist metagenome | isolation source: fluorescence activated cell sorting (FACS) single amplified genomes of... | place: USA: West Boothbay Harbor, Gulf of Maine | collected 2000-07-19
GTTCGTTTTGCCAAGCATTACTGCATGAGCTTCATGGTGCTTTCTAATTACCGTTGCGTCATAAGGAGGAATAAAGTTGTCTAGCATTTTAGAGCAGCATGTCGTTTTAATGCCGTTGGTGCAGAATATGTCTTTTTGAGCTATTGGAATACCTGCTAGCATATGTTTAGCTGTTTTATTTTGTATTGCAATATCAGCTTGCTTTGCTTGTTCTATAGCATTTTCAGATGTTACGGTTATAAACGAGTTTAGTTCGGTGTCAAATTTTGCGATTCTCTTAAGGAAATGCTTAGTTAATTCTACACTTGTGAATTCACCTTTACTTAGGCCTTGAGATAATTCTTTTATAGATAATTTATGAAACATTGAATTACTCCGTTTCTATAACAGGAGGCACGTTAAAATAGCCATCTTTTTTGTTAATATAAGGTGACATTGAGCCAATTTTGTTTAGATTGTTCTCAGGGTCATGAATAACCTTGTCTGATCTTGGGGTCATAGCTAGCTTGTTAGGTTCATAACTTACAACTACTGTGTTAACATCAATCTGTTCTAGTTGTGTGAATAAGTTTAAAATTTTACTAAAGTCACCTTGTAACTTTTCCAGCTCATCATCCTTAAGATTCAGCATTGCTAGCTTTGCAATTTTTTTCATTTCAGAGTGTTCTATGGGAACAAGCTCAGAATTATTGTCAAGATCTTGCATTATTCCTTCCATTATAGATAAAAACAGTATTATAATGTGTAACCCGGTTGCAATGTCAACCACAAATTCTTGGTGAAACATGATTTTGGTGGGTATGCTGATAAGTATTGAAAAGCAAATAAAAGAACTTATATGAGGTCAAGAGTATGATATTAAAAGCATTTAGAGGGGCTTTCTCCCAAGATATATCAATAGATCTAGGAACAGCTAATACACTTATTTATACCAAAGAAGATGGTATTGTACTGAACGAGCCTTCGGTAGTGGCTGTAAAAACGCAAAGAAGTACTAGAGACGCTGTTGTCGCTGCAGTTGGTTCGGATGCATACAAGATGTTAGGTAGAACTCCAGGCGATATGCATGCTTTTAAGCCGTTATCAAATGGCGTTATTGCAGATTTTCACAAGACAGAAATAATGCTACAACATTTTATTCGTAAGGTTCATCCCACAAAGATGCTTCGCCCTAGTCCACGTGTACTAGTTTGTGTTCCTTGCGGCTCAACTCAGGTTGAAAGAAGGGCTATAAAAGAATCAGCCATTGGTGCTGGTGCAAGACAAGTTTTCTTAATTGAAGAGCCCATGGCAGCAGCGATAGGGGCTGGTCTTCCTGTTGATGCGCCAGGGGCATCAATGGTGGTTGATATTGGAGGTGGGACTACTGAAGTGGCAATAATATCACTTAACGGCATAGTGTATTCCGAATCAGTAAGAATAGGTGGTGATCGATTTGACGAAAGCATTATAAACTATACTAGAAGAAATTTTGGGAGTCTTATAGGTGAGCCAACTGCTGAGAGAATCAAAAAAGAAGTTGCAACCGCTTACCCACAAAACGAAATATTTAAAATGGACGTTAGTGGTAGGAATGTTTCTGAGGGAGTTCCTAGAACATTTACTATTACCAGTAACGAAGTCCTAGAAGCATTACAAGAACCTTTAACTGGTATTGTCGATGCTGTCCGCTGTGCACTAGAACAAGCTCCACCTGAATTGTCTGCGGATATTGCTTCGCGCGGTATGGTTTTGACTGGTGGTGGCGCTTTATTACGCGGTCTAGACAGACTTCTAATGGAAGAAACTGGGCTTCCTGTCATAGTTGCTGATGATCCTCTTACTTGTGTTGCAAGAGGCGGGGGACAAGCATTAGAACTAATGGATAAATATGGCTCTGATTTTTTGGCAGAGGAGTAAGTTGCCATTAAACAGTTGTTCCAAAACAGAACGCGTAAATTATTACAAGATTGGGCAATAGTAACTAGCCTTTGCGCTATACTAGTTCTTGTAGACTTGTTTACAGGATTAGAATCTGCTGTAACTGATTACATCAAGTCTCCTTTTTATTATATTTTAGATATGCCTCGTAGGATAGTATATGACGTGACAGTAAATTTTCTGTCAAAGCAGGATTTGGTATCACAAAACGAAAGGTTAAAAGCAAAAATAATTGAGCTTGGTGCTCAGCAATCTTCTGTGGCTACTCAATTAAAAGAGAATGAAATTCTGCGTGAGTTACTAAGTTCTTCAGGTAGAGTGAAAGCTGAGTTTACACATGCCGAAATTATAGCTTTAGCAAATGACTTAACAAAGAAAGTAGTTATTATAAACAAAGGTACCAAAGATGATGTTAAAATTGGCCAGGCACTTGTAGATTCATCTGGTGTTTTTGGTCATGTTACTAGAGTTAGTTACTATACAAGCCAGGTATTATTAGTAACTGATAAAGATAGCTATGTACCAGTGCAAAATGATTTAGGTCTTAGAGCTATAGTTGCAGGGAGTAACAACCATAATGAGCTTGAATTGATAAACCAAACTAATACAAGTAAATTTAAAGTTGGTGATAAACTTTATACTTCTGGTCTTGCGTTAAGGTATATGCCTGGCTATCCAGTCGGAGTAATAGAATCAATATCTAACGTGGATAGCTTAGATTTTGTGAAAGTAAAAGTTCGCCCATATGCACACTTAGATAGTTCTAGACAGTTATTACTAGTATGGTTGCCTGAAAACAAAATAGTCAAGGAAGCTAGGGAAAATTATGCGGCAGTATCAAACAATTAATAGTTATAATTCGATTTCTTTTTCACACAAATTCTATGTGCTATCCTTTTGTACAATATTTTCACTGTTTAGTTTGCCTGAATCACTAAATAATATACGTCCTGACCTGTTTTTATTGTTTACCATGTATGCATGTATAAGCTACGATGACAACAGCTTTAATATAGTTGATGCAACAGTTTTCGGACTAGTTGGAAATATATTTTATCCAGTTTTATACGGAGTTCTCGGTATTCTATATGCTACTATATATACTTTTATTAAAATTTATGTAGTAAGAATTGCTAGGACTGGTAGTTTACTTTTTTATCTGCTGTCGTTAAAAGTAATTTTGTTATTTCAAGTTTGTTTTCTTCTCGCTTACAACGATATAACTAGTGCTAATTTATTAACTATGGCAGCTTATAATGTCTTGGTTAACTTTTCTTTTTGGATTTTAATAGTAAATTTTAAATTTAAAAATAAATAAATTTAGGCTATCATTTATTTTGTTTTAATTGGATTTGTTTTGTATGAAGCATAAACGAGATATATTATGTTTTTTGTGGAGACTGTGTTTTAGTCTAACGGCATTATTGTACACAACAGTTGTTATTAAATTATCAACACCATTAATTAATACTTATTCAAAAAATATTCTCAACCCGATAGTTGGTTTTGCAGCGCCCCATAATACTCATTTTGGTAATCTTCAGTTAGGCTGGGACAATTTATATCCTATGCTGATAGTTAAGGATTTAGATCTTAGTAAGGCCAAGATTGTGCCCGGCTTGAAGTCAATGCAAGGTATGTACTTGAGCATTGATTTATTTAAAAGCGTATTGCATAAAAACTTGTATGTACAATCTTTGTATGTAAACAAAATGGTCTATGAAACAAAAGTTGCTAACTTTAAAGATATAAGCGGGGCGATAAAGGATATTTCAAGTAGTGTTGAAACTGAAAAAATAGCTCCCAAAGGCCGAAGTATAATAATTCCTGAATATGTCCATATCGCTAATATATCGGTAATTATTGCAAAAGATAGGTTTAATATCTCTGATTTTAATATACGCGAGAAGGATGAAAAAAAATACTGGCAATTTGGGCTAAGCTCTAATAGCGGTAAAAAATTTAAGATATTTAGTGATATTGTCACAACAGAAGATGATGATATTCTAGAATCTGTATCTGGTAATATAGTTTTTAGTGGCTTTGTGCCCCAGGTAATAATAGATTTTGCACCTAGTTCTTTTTTAAGAGCAATTAAAGGTAATGCTGCTATTAAATTTATATACGAGAATGATTACTTGAAAGCAAATGTAAAACATGACGTTGCAGTTGTATTTTCAAATGGTGAAAGTATCCAAAATATCATTGGTAATAGCTTTATAAAGTTTAGTAATAATAACATAATGTCACGTGGTGAGGTTCTTGGTGCGAAGCACGGCAAAGAAAAAATAGCAGGCTTCACATATGCTTACGAAACCCAAGAATCAAATACTATGATTAGGGCTAGCAAGATAGGCCTATCTAGTTCTTATGTGCTAGTTCCGTTCTTTATGGATAAAAAAAACAAGTTCTATAAAATGCTAAGTCACCCAGGTATAAAGGGAACAGTCGATAATCTTTATATTTCATGGGCTCGCGATACTGATTTTATATCTTTTTCTCTTGAAGCGGAGCTAAGACAGTTTAGTATTCCAAAGCACTCATTGCTTCCTGCTATAGATAATTTAAATGCTAATTTAAGTTATGACGGTCATCATGGGGTATTAGAGATATTTCCTAGTATAAAAAACAAACATAGTGATTTTACTATAAATGACAACAGGCTGCATTATTTTCCTCTCAAAATAAAACCACAGCCGGTCGTGGTTTCTCTACAGAAGAAAGACAAAGATTTATTCCTATCTGCACCTGATATTAAAATGGCATATGGCGATATATCATTCTATGGAGATGCAGGTGCTGTATTGTCGACAACTTTGTATCCTAAGTTTAAACTTCATTTATCTACTAATAAAACATCTGTTGTTTCTGCTAAGAAAATACTACCACTTAACTTTATGCCAAAAGGACTAAATGATTATTTGAAAAACTCTCTGTTAGGTGGTGACTTTCTTGAAAGTAACCTTTATCTAGCGTCAATAGACAATATAGATTTTTTTGATTATTCATATAAGTTTACAGCAAAAACTACCAATGTTTCTTTTAAATATGATGATAAATGGCCAGTAATTAACAATGTTAATGCTAATATATTAGTAGAAAATGGCATGGCTAGAATAGAGGCACAAAATTCAAAGTCTCAGGGTATAAACTTTGAGAGTATTTATTTGGATGTGCCTAATCTAAAAAAAGACATTATTGATGTGGGGTTAAAAACTAAACTAGATAGCAATGAAGGCCTAAGATATTTGAATAATTCTAGTCTTGCTGATTCATTCAAAGTTTTTAAGGATGATATCGTTTTGAATGGTAATGCTGACATTGATCTTAATATAAAAATTGATGCTGCTAAAGATCACTTGGATTTTAGCCCAAAGGGAAAAATACTGTTAAATAACAACAATATGACTATCGCAAAACATAATCTAGTTTTTACAAGTATAAGTGGTGATATAAACTTAGACAGAAATAAAGTCGATACAAAAGATATTAAAGCTACTTTAGATAACAATAACCTAGATGTTTCGCTATCAGTAGATGGAGAAAATGTTTCTGTAGATATGTTTGGTTCTTTTAATGTTAAAAAGATACTGTCTAATTACGTTCCAAAACAAATTTCCTCACGGATAAGTGGCATAGCCGACTTAGATGTGTCTCTAAAACGCGGTGGCGATAAGAAAATTATATTAAGTGCGAAGAGTGACGCCGTGGAGTTGAAGTCTACTCTACCACGGCCTTTTAATATTTCGACCCCAAGTTCTCTGGATTTTTTAATAGAGATTGAAAATAATTCTCCTATATCTTATAAGTTTAAGTTAGGTGAAGATAGAATTGTTAATTGGACAGCAAAAAATAATTTAATGAAGGTTACTGTCCCTTATTTGAACTATGATTCATGGCGTAAGATTTTTGTAGGAAAAGCTAAAAAAAGTAATTTATCTATAGCTCTTGACTCAGATAGTTTTTACTATGGAGGTTATGCCCTGGGTAAAACGCATTTAGTTTCAAAATCACTAGATACAAATTATGATATATCTCTTATAAGTAAACCTATATCAGGTAATATTAAATATTATCCAAATAAAAAAATTGATGCTGAACTAAAGCATATAAATTTTCCTAAGAATAAAAGCTCTAATTCTTTTATTGATGTAAAGAAAATTGACAATTTAGATTACAATATAAAGGTTAAGTCATTTAATTATGGTGACTTTCTATTAAAAAACATAGCTCTCAATGTGAAGTATGACCGAGGTATGTATAGACTTGAGGGTTCTAGTTTTAAATTTAAAGATAGTGATATTAATCTTAAAGGATATTGGGATACAAAAGGAAAAAATAAAACATATATAGAAGGCAGTCTAAATACAGATAATATTGGTCTTGTTTTATCTAATTTCCCAAGTTTGTCATATATTAATGGTGGTAAAGGTGATATAAAATTTAAATATGTATGGGATAAAAGACCAGATCAGATTACTTTGGATAATATGCGAGGAATTCTTGTTTTTAACTTAAAAGATGGCTCAATAAATAATCTTGGTGAAGATTTAGATAAAGATATTGGTTTAGGTGTTTTTCTTAATATATTAAGTTTACAAGCTATTGTTAATGAATTTTCGTTTGATTATGCTCATCTAGATGAAGGTCGTTATCCGTTTAATCAGCTAGCTGGAGGCATAAATTTTGATAGTGGTCTTATAAGCACTGACAAAGTTTTGTTAACTGGAACTTTGGGGACTGTGCTAGCCAGAGGAGATTTAAGTGTAAACAGTAATGACTGTGACTTCTATGTTACCGTTTTACCTAATGTAACCTCCTCAATACCTACAATCGCAGCTATTGCTGGTGGTGTTGTTGCTGGATTTATAGCTTGGACAGCAAATAAAATTGTTGAAGATCAAGTTGGCTCTATAGTATCTCAAGCATATAGAGTTTTTGGTGATATTAAGTCACCATCTGTTTTAAAATTAGATCCAGATAATTTACCAGCACAAGTATTGCTGCCTTAGGAGAATATTATGACAAATACTAATATTAATGTTGTGGAAAATTTTGGGGTTACCCGTACTGAGTTAACAAAGTTAATTTCTGTATTATCAAAGGGTGGTGTTGATGATGCAGATATATTCTTGCAGGCATTCGATGATGAATACTGGCTGCTTGAAGATGGTGTAATTAAAGATTTGAGTTTAGTTCGAAATAAGGGTGCTGGTCTTAGGTGTATAAAAGGAGATACAACTGGCTATTCATACAGTGAAGACTTTCATTTCGATGCATTGTTAAAAGCAGCAGATGCTGCGAGGACGATATCTGCTCCTATTGTTGCTAAACCAGCTCTAACTATTAGCAATATGAAAAAAAAATATTATGGCGATAATCATCCGTTATACGGAATATGCGATGATTCTAAGGCTGCTTATTTACATAAGATAGAGGCTTCTGCTCGTAGTTTAAGTGATAAGGTAGATAAAGTATCAGTAAGCATTAGTTCTCGTTATGAAGAGGTTTTAATATTTAGTCTAGATAACAAAATTGTCACTGATATTAGGCCGTTGTTCCGTATTAACTTATCTGTTGTGTGTGGAAGCGGTAATAAGCGATATTCAGGAAGTAGTAGTTTTGGTGGTAGGTATGAGTTAGGTACAATCAACAAAGATGAAATGGCCCTTAATCTTGCTAATGAGGCGGTACATTTGGCACTAATTCAGTTCGAAGCAAAGCCAGCTCCAGCTGGAGAAATGACTGTGGTTCTTGGCCCTGGTTGGCCGGGAGTTTTGCTGCATGAGGCAGTTGGGCATGGTCTTGAGGGTGATTTTAATAGAAAAGGTGTAAGTGCATTTTCTGGCAGAATTGGAGAAAAAGTTGCCTCAAGTGAGTGTACTGTAGTTGATGATGGAACAATACAAGGCAAAAGGGGCTCTATCAATATTGATGATGAGGGTATCCCTGGGCAAAGAACTACTTTAATAGAAAAAGGTGTGCTTAAAGGTTATATGCACGACAAGTTGAGTGCCAGAATGATGGGTACTAATCCAACTGGTAATGGGCGCCGAGAATCATATGAATATAGTCCTATGCCCAGAATGACTAATACATTTATGGAGCCAGGAAAGTATGGGCACTCAGAGATAATCGAGAGCGTTCCATTAGGGGTATATGCTGCTAATTTTTCTGGTGGACAGGTTGATATAACATCTGGAAAGTTTGTTTTCAGTGCTAATGAGGCTTATATGATTCGTGATGGTAAGTTAGCTGAACCTATAAAAGGTGCAACAATTATTGGTGATGGCCCAAGTGTTATGCATCAAATTAGTATGGTTGGGAATGATTTTGCTCTTGATAATGGTATAGGAGTGTGTGGCAAGGATGGTCAGAGTGTTATGGTAGGAGTTGGCCAACCGACATTGAAAATTAACAAGATTACTGTTGGTGGTACTGAGACTAATGCTTGAAAATAATTGGCAACAAAAAAAAATATTGTCAAAAAGCTTTATAAGCCTTGACATTGAAACCGACAAACTGGTATAAATTTAGAACGGTTGGGGCGCTAACGCGCTCTTCATTAATTATAGAGGTCATATTTATGAATAGAGACGAACTTGTAACAGCAATAAGCGAAAACTCAGGTCTTCCTAAAGCTTCAGTAGCGAAGTTTTTAAGTGCCTTCGTTGATGTTGTAAAAAACGAAGTTAAATCTGGAGAAAAGGTAACTTTAGTAGGTTTTGGTACTTGGTACCGTTCATGGAGAGAAGCTCGCGAAGGACGTAACCCTTCAACAGGTGAAAAAATGCAAATTAAAGGTCGCTGGGGAGCCAAATTTAAGGCTGGTCGTGACTTTAGTGAGAAAGTTAACGAAAGTTAATTTTTTAAATCCCTAATGGCAGTATTGTCATTAGGATTGGGTACTTAGCTCAGTTGGTAGAGCGTCGCCCTTACAAGGCGAATGTCGGGGGTTCGAATCCCTCAGTACCCACCAGTGGAGTGGTAGTTCAGTTGGTTAGAATACCGGCCTGTCACGCCGGGGGTCGCGGGTTCGAGTCCCGTCCACTCCGCCATAACTTAGCTTAGGCTAGTGATATGCTGAACGATATAAAGAAAAAAGCCTCAGGGATTGCAGGCAGTATAGTAGTTGTTTTACTTGCTATTATGGTTTGCTTTGGTGGCATCCAATTTTACACAAAATATACTGATAACCAGAAAGCTGTCCTTTCTGTTGATGGTAGTACTATTAACGAATCTAGTGTTAATAAAATCGTTGAAAGACACAAGTATATTCTAAGCAGAATATCTCCAGGGTCATCTATCAGCGAAGAAGATATTAACGAGATTAGAAAGAATGCTGTAGATTCTCTTATAGATCAAAAAGTAACACAAAGATTCATCAAATCAAATTCTATGTATGTCCCATCCGATTTGCGTGATGTATATGTTAGAAATACCCCAGATTTCCAGACTAGCAGTAAATTTGATGAAAATAAGTACAAAGAGGCCATACTGCAAAATTACGGCTCTGAGTCAAACTACTTGGAAAAGGTCAATGATGACCTTCTTATCATGCAGATAAAAAACTCTATAGCTGAAACAGTTTTTATACTCCCATATGAGTTGAGTGACTTAACTTACCTTGCTAACCAGGTCAGAGATATCAGATACCTGCTTTTAGATAAAAAACACGTTTCTCTTGATCCTGTAAGCACAAATGATGTCGCGAGTTACTACAATGAAAATAAGAATCAGTTTGCTTCAGAAGAAAAAGTAAAAGTGTCATATGTAGTTTTGAGTAAGAAAAAAATAGCATCTAAGTTACAGCCTACGAAAGATGAGTTAAAAGAATTTTTCACGATTAATAGTTATCGCTATCATGGAATTGATCAGGTTAAGATAGAAACATATAATGTAGGTGAGCATATTAGTGGTAATGAAAAATTTGCTGCTACTTTAAAAGAGTTTTTGCCAGAAGGTTCTTCAGTACTAGATGCCATTGATAATGGTGCAGAAGTTAGTGCAGTTGTTTCCAATAGTTGGGTTAATTTGGCTGATCTGGAAAAAGATGTTAGAGAGAAGATAAAATCTTTAGATATAGGTGATTCTACTGTTATTGCTAAGCCTGATTCTTCAACTGTTATTAGGCTGCTGGCAAAAAGAGATATTAAACCTAGCTTTAATGATGTCGAGAAGCTTGTTACTGCCGATTGGAAAAATGAGAAAGTTGAGAAAAAGTATGCAGAGTTATTAGACGAGGTGTCTGATTTGGCATATACCTCAGATACTTTAAAGCCCATAGCAGATAAACTAAAGCAGCCGATTTTAGAGAGTAATTATTTTGCAAGAGATAAAGGTTCTGATCCTATTTCAGAGCATGCAATATTTCGAGCACAGGCATTTAGTGAGGATGTGTTAAACGAGAATTTGAATTCTAATCTAGTTAAGATTTCTGATAGTAAGGCTGTGGTTCTCCACAATGTCTTAACTTTACCGGCCAAGCAGCAGACATTAGAAGAAGCCACCCCTGCTATAAAGGCTAAGTTAGAAGAAAAGATGGGAGCTGAGTCTATTAAGGATGTTGCTTTTAGTTTGGTTTCTGACCTAGAAAAAGATAAGTCAATTTCAGAATTTATTGAGAGAAATTCTATTTCGTGGCAAAAACTTGATAATATAAAGCGTGAAGGGATAATGAATAGAGTAGCTATGCAGATTAAAGATCAGGTTTTTAGTATGCCTCGTCCTATGGGTAAGAAGTATTCATATAAAGCTATAGAGTTAGAAAGTGGCGAGTATGTATTAGTAAAGCTAGTAGATGTCAGGATTGCAAAGCCACTACTTACTTATCCCAGCGCAGTTTTTGAAAAGTATATGAATGATTTTAAGGAAGATCAATATCAATCTTTTCAAAAAGTTCTTAAAGAAAAAGCCAATATAAAATATCGCACTAGCGAAAACTAATAATGATACATATATCAATTTCTCACCAAAAACTTATGTTTATTGATAATAGTGGTAATGAGAAAAGGTCATTCACTATATCTACAGCCCTTAATGGTGCTGGTGAGGAAGAGGGTAGTTATATGACCCCTAGAGGAATGCATTTTATATCTGAGATGTATGGCCATAATGTCCCAATTAACTCTGTTTTTGTTTCCAGGCGGCTTACAGGCGAAATATGTACCCCAGAGCTTATGTTGGAGTTTCCAAAAAGAGATTGGATACTAACAAGAATTATGCGTTTATCTGGCCTTGAAGAAGGTATAAATATGGGCGGTAACGTAGATACTTTTAATCGTTACATATACATTCACGGATGCCCAGATAGTTGCCAGATGGGTGTTGCTTTGTCTCATGGGTGTGTAAGGATGAGGAATACTGACTTGGTTGATTTATTTGACATGGTTAAAATAGGTTGTATTGTTAGTATATCCTGAGTATAAATTGTATAGATTATCTCTGTATACTATTGAATTTAAATAAATAGGTGTTTAATTTGTTGTGGTCTTCTGTTTATAAATATGGTGATAAGTCCTTAATGGCTTCTGAGTCTCATCATAATGCTGGATTTATTCTATCTAATGCGTCTATGTATACTGATTTTCATCGAAATGACCCCTGTATTATTGTGTCGAGTCAGGGTGAATTTTTTGGTCGTAATAATAAAGAAGCACTTACTGATTATATTGAATCGCTAGATGGATATAATTCTAATGTCGTTAAAACACTACAGCATCAATCAATACAATCACTATTGCTAAGCTATAATTGTATTAAAAGCCCCGATGATGATTTATTAAGCTCTCAAGAATACAATGTTTTTTCTGTTTATAATTTTAAAGGTAATGGTTTATTTGAAGTTGTTGTTTACCGTAACGCATACAAAATTAAAGATTATTCACTTGATAATGGCGATGTTCTTGTGGAATATTTTAACTCAATAACAATGGACCTTAATAATACTGTTACTCCTGATGAACTATTTAAATCTGATTTTTTCTTAAACAGAATTATAACCAAATGTTTTGATAATGAAGATGGTTATAATCAATATTTACAAACATTAAGAAATAATTTTAATGATGAGCTTGCAAAAGCAGACAATGGTCAGCCTTTTTTCTTCGAAAAACAAAAACTAGTGGCTTGCAAAACGAGTGGTTCTTCTAAAGTATTTATGCCAAAGGTATTAGAAGAAAATGTATATACTCGTCGTCATGATACTCTTAGCTTACATTTGAATGAGCCACCTAGTATATTTCAACCAAAATATCCAGGAGATAATAAAAAAATAGAACTATTATCCCCCAGTATTATGAAAGAAGAAGTAGATATGCCATTAGAAGGCATGGTGAATGCGTTCGTTGCTGATTCTAATAATTATTTTGCTACATTGCGCTGGCTACTCTGGAAAAGATGTAATGATTCATCTTCAATATCTACACATGAGATATTTTCGATTTTAGAAGAGATTGGATATTGCGAAAATTTGCCGGCGTATCTTGCTGACAGTCTCTCGTACTTAAAAAAATTTGCTACTGATCATGACTTTTGGATCTCAATGTTTAATGAATATAGAGGACTAGCTAAAGCAACTATTGATCACCTTATTGCTGAATACCAATATGATATGCCATATCGTATAATTGATCTCTATGATGCTCTGCCAAATGATATAAAAGAAGATGTTATACCTAGAATAGCAAATAAGATGCTAAGTGATATAAAGTCTTATTCCCTAGTTTCATTAGCCCAAATTTTAAATAAACTTTCAGTAGAATCATTTAGTAATTATACACAACAAATATCTAAAATTGATCTTACTGGTGTTGAAAAAATAACTACCCTTAAAAGCCTAGCTGAACTAAAGTATAAGTTTAAACCAAAGAGCTTTCTTTTAAATGAAATAGAAAAGTTAAATATTGAGTCAATATCAAGATTTTCAGCAGTGCTTATAAGCATATTTTTCTTTAATAAGGTAGTACCATTTTCAAGCGTTGTTTTTGCCTCGTTGCAATCAGTTATTTCATTCCTAAATATTATTTTTTCTCTTAATATATCTCATGCACTAGGTTTTGCTTGGTCAGGGGTGATGCTGGGGGCAATTAATTTTTGTTTTTGTTTATTTGTATCTTTCTACCTATGTGCATCAATAGATAATATATTTGTTACAAAAAATAGAAAAAATATCCGTGATGAACTATTTAGAGATTACAATATCATAAATTATGGTAAAAAAGACGAAAAATATAGCCTAGTAAATTGGCTGTTAGATCCAGCTACTTCTTCAGCCTTTTTAAAATTATTAAAATCAGTAGTAACTTATTTACCACGTAAAATTAATTCTTTCTTCCATAATAACAGAGCAATTCTTAAAGTAGATAAGTTGATTTCTAACATTATGCTAGGTGTTGATAAGTCGGAAATAGATATTGTTATTCAAAAATATAAAGATACTCGTAACACTGCCTTGCTTAATGCGCCTAAGGTTAAAAAATTTATAACAGATAAAGGCTGTACCGAACATGAGTTCAAATCATGGCTGGAAAGTAAGCCTAGACATTAATCCCAATCTAAAATAATTTTTCCACACTTACCTGAAATCATTTTTTCAAATGCTTTTTCATAATCTCTATAACTATAGTTGTCAGTAATAATTTTTGTTACATCAAGACCACTCTCAATAAGTGTTACCATCTTATACCATGTCTCATACATTTGGCGCCCATATATGCCTTTTATATCAAGGCCTTTAAATATTATTTTATTCATATCAACCTCTATTTTATTTGTATATAAACCAATTAAAGAAAGTTTTCCGCCATTTAATATATTATCAACCATATCATTAAATGCTATATTATTTCCAGATGCTTCTAAGCCAACATCAAATCCTTCTTTCATACCAAGCTCTTTTTGTACCTCGGCTAAACTAGTTTTACTAGTGTTTACTGTAGTTATTCCTTCATGTTCCTTTGCAAGATTTAACCTATCTTCATTAATATCTGTAAGAACTACATGCCTGGCTCCAATATGTCTTGCAATTTTTGCACACATTATGCCAATAGGGCCAGCACCAGTTACCAATACGTCTTCTCCTACGCAATCAAATGCTAGTGCTGTATGTACAGAATTACCAAAAGGATCAAACATAGCAGCGACATTATCTGGAACTATGTCAGGAAGAGGGAATACATTACTGGCAGGTAAAGTAACATATTCAGCAAAAGCTCCATTTCTATGTACACCAAGACCCAATGTTTTAGGGCAAAGGTGGCGTTTGCCAGCCCTACAGTTTCTGCAGCTGTTACATACTATATGTCCCTCGCCAGATACTCTCATGCCAATTTCTAGTCCAGTCACACTACCACCAATTTCAACAATATTGCCAACAAATTCATGGCCAATAATTAAAGGTACGGGGATAGTGCTTTGTGCCCAATCGTCCCATTTATAAATGTGCAGATCAGTGCCACAAATCGCAGTTTTTGTCACTTTTATAAGTACTTCATTTGCCCCTGCTTTTGGTATGATAGCATCTATTAATGTTAGTCCAGGCGCTGCTTTTGTTTTTGCTAAAGCTTTCATTATTGTCTCCCTACGATCTCATATGCTGTGTTAAATGTTTTTATAGCTTGGTCTAATTGTTCTAATGTATGAGCTGCAGATAATTGAATACGAATTCTAGCTGTGCCCATAGGTACTACAGGATAGCTAAATGCTATCGCATATATTCCTCGTTTTAGCAGTTCAGTACTCATGGCACTTGCGATTTTTGCATCATAAAACATAACAGGTACAATAGGGTGAGTTCCTGGTAAAATGTCAAAACCATTTTCAGTCATTTTATGTCTAAAATATGCAGTATTTTCATGCAGTTTTGGTATCAGGGTCTTGTCAGACTCTATAATGTCTAAGGCTTTTAAAGATGTTGCAGCAATTACTGGAGCTATAGAATTAGAAAATAGATATGGTCTAGATTTTTGTCTTAGCCAAGTTATTATTTCAGTCTTGCCAGCAGTAAAGCCACCAGAAGCTCCACCTAGAGCTTTTCCTAAGGTGCTAGTAATAATATCTATCTTGCCAATAACATTATGATGTTCATGAGTTCCTCTACCATTTTTACCCATAAATCCGGTAGCATGACAGTCATCAATCATTGTGAGTGCATCATATTTTTCAGCAAGTGAGACTATTCCAGGTAAATCTGCAATAACTCCATCCATTGAAAATACACCATCAGAAACTATCAGGACAAACCTAGCATTATCATTTCTTGCTTGTATAAGCTGTTGTTCAAGATCAGTCATGTCATTGTTTTTATATCGATAACGTTTTGCTTTACACAAGCGGATGCCATCGATAATACTTGCATGGTTAAGTTGATCACTTATCACTGCATCTTCTGGTCCTAGAATCGTTTCAAATAGCCCTCCATTAGCATCAAAGCATGATGGGTAGAGTATTACCTCTTCTACACCAATAAATTTACTTAGCCTTTCTTCTAGATCTTTATGTGGTTTTTGTGTGCCACAAATAAATCTTACAGACGATAAACCATAACCATACTTTTCAATTGCTTCCTGTGCAGTTTTTTTTATTTCAGGATTGGCAGATAAACCAAGGTAGTTATTAGCACAAAAGTTAAGCATATTATCTTGTTCATATGTTTTTATTCTTGCAGCTTGCTCAGTTGTAATAACTTGCTCTTCTTTGAATAATGATGCTTGTTTTAGTTTATCAGCTTCATCAGATAAATGCTGGTAAAATCCTTGCTTGCTCATGTTTTTTCTCCATACATACTGACAATAGGTTGCTCTAGGTTTGGATAAAAGTCAAGCAGCACAGACTTGCAATAACGTGAAAATTTTAATAAAATTAAACCTTAAATGGAGTCATGAAATGGAAATATATTCAGAACTAGAAAATTACTACTGGTTATTTAAAGCGATAGCAACATTCTTAGTAACGTTTTTTCTTCTAGCAGTTGAGTCTCGTGTTTTAAAAGTACTAAAAGAGCGTGCAGCCAATACCAAAACAATATTGGATGATGCATTAATAGTCTCATGTGATGGCCCGTTAAAATTTATGATTATTTTTTGTGGTATATTTTATATAACAAGATTTATTATAGATGAATTTGCTAGTGAATATAGTTTCGGAGACCTTTCTGATATATCCCAAACAATAGTCTATCACATTCTCTTTCTCTGGTTTTGTATTAAATTTATTAAATCTTGTGAAAGTCTACTGACAAAACTTCCAAAATCTAGGCTAAAAATAAATCGTACCTCAATTAGTGCTATTTCTCGTATATCTACTATCACTATAACAGCTCTAGTTGTATTAAATATAATCAAACCTGTATTTGGTGTTCCTATTTCAGCATTGCTTGCCTTTGGTGGTATTGGTGGTATCGCGGTTGCTCTTGCATGCCAAGACTTGCTTGCTAATATATTTGGTGGGATGTTTATTTATCTTGATAGGCCATTCGATATTGGTGACTGGATTAGTTCTCCTGAGAAAGATATACAGGGATATGTTGAGACAATAGGGATGCGTTTAACTCGTATTAGAACTTTTGATAAAAGAGTTAGGTATGTGCCAAATTCAGTTTTTGGTAAAATAATAGTTGATAATCCATCGCGTATGACACATAGGCGAATAAAAATGATTATTGGTGTGCGATATGATGACTCTCCGTCTTTATTTTCTATAATAAAAGATATTGATGTAATGGTAAAAAATAATACAAATCTAGACCAGAAAATGGTTCCTTATGCAAGGTTTAATGATTTCAATGAATCATCTATTGATATTATGATTTATGGATTCACTACAGAAGTATCTTTGGTTGGATTCTTAACTGCGAAGCAAGATTTAGCAGAAAATATTATGAAAATTCTAGAGAAATATGGTGCAGAGATGGCTTTCCCAACTCGCACATTACACATAGAAGGTGATAGCAAAGACTAGTAGTATTCTTCAACTACTTTGGGATCCATGGCGTATATACCAGGTAGGTTGCGTAAATACCCCTTATAGTCAAGGCCAAAGCCTATCAGCCAATGGTTTCCAGTAGTAATAGCTTTGAAATCAGGAGATGTCACTCCGCCTAGCTGTCTGCCGCTTGGCTTGTCGATAAGTACAGCGGTTAGTACTTCAGAGGCTCCTTGTTTTAAGCAAAAATCTTTTATTCCTGCTAAAGTTAAGCCGCCATCTAAAACATCATCAATAAGGACAACGCATCTATTGTCTAGGTTAAGACTTGGTTTAGCGAACCAATTAATCCTTTTTCCTTCTGATTCAGTTCCATATCTACTCGCATGGGCATAATCTACCTCAAGTGGAAAATCAAGCTTTGGTAATAATCGCCCGCTAGTTATTAATCCGCCAACCATAACGCAGATTAATATTGGCTTTTTATCTTTTAATTCCAGATTAAGTTGAGACGCTAAAATATTTATTTTTACTTCGACTTCTTCATTATTAAATAAACGTTTAGACGTCTTAGTAATGTGTTCTAGTTCTTTATTTAAATCTGCTTTACTCATTATACGCTATACTTTTCCAGTACTGCTAGGAGTGCTAGTATTATGCTTAATAAGATTTTCCGCAGGTTTTGCATGAGTTTTTGCAATGCTTGCTAATTTGTTGGCAACTGTAGCTGTATTTTCATTACCTTTGTCTTTGATTGGAGCTTTTTTGCATTGGATCATAGCATCACAATTTACAATGTGTGGCATTATTTTCTCTGTCAGGGCCAATACTTCTTTTGAGCTTGCAGATATAGTATCAGTATTAGTATTAGATGTTATAATTCGTTCTATATCATCAGCTATTTTATCCACAGAAATACCAATATCTTTAGCTTGTACTTTAAAAAAACTATTTATTATTTTTGCTTTTAATGCTTCTCTATTTTCCATAATCAATTCCTAATGGTAGTAAACAATCTACTAGTCCAAGATAAATAATAAGCTGCTCAAATATCTTGTAATCGGTTGCAGCATTTTGCCAATTTTTTATTGGTATCTTAGTTCTGTTAATTTCTGTTTGACGTTCCATATAATCATAAGCTTCGTCATACGATTGAAACCTTAATGGATTATCAATATTTTTGTCCTTAAACTGTGTGCGAGGTATTTCTAAGTTGTCTAACATTTTATAAACAAATTCTCGCCTTGTTTCGTATTTACTATTTTCTATTTTATTAAGTTCATCAACTATTTTCTCAAGACTTTGTTGCAGGATTTCTTGTTCTTGTTTGAAATTATTTTCTGCATCTTTTATTTGTTTAACAAGTTCTGGAACTTCTTCTTTTGCTCTTCTTACTTGAGTTTGTTGTTCTGTAGATAAGTTTTCAAGGCTGTTTGCAATCTCAGTTTTTTCTAAGGCATCTTTATATCTAATGTTAGCAGCAGCAAAAATTTCTTTGGCATTAATATAGGGTGCAAGAGCTGATTCTAATGAATTTACAAGAGGAGATTTTGGATAATGCCTTTCTATAAAATCAGACATTTTTATTGTATTAGAATCTTCATCTATAATACGACAATAAATATCACTGTATTCAGGGTTTAATCTAAAAACTTCGTAAAGATAACTATTTATCTCTAATGGTTGTTCTTTAGCTGCCATGCCTTTAACTCCTTTTTATACATTCATTATAAATTTATTCTTTGATCTCTTCAATGGTTTTTATTGGTAAAATACGAGAAATAAAGTGTGTTACTATGTCTAGTTTTTGTTCTATATCATCAATTTTATGTTTAATCTCTATACTTGTTCCTTTTATTTTATAGATATTAGGATTTTGGCTTAGAAAATTAATCAGTTCATCAGTATTTATTTTAGCATTAGCTGGTAGCTTTAGAATAGTACAGTCTTCACTTATATTTATCTGCTCAATACCACAAAGCTTTGCTTTAGATTTAATTAGGTTAACTTGAGTTAAATGCTTAAGAGAAACTGGTGGCTTGCCATATATATCTTCAATTTCATTTAAAAGACCGAATTTATCATCATCATTCTTAATTTTAGCTAACCTTTTGTAAGTATTAAGCCTTACTGCTGGATTTGATATATATCTATCCGGAATTATAGTTGGAAAATATGAGTTAATGTTTATATTTTTCTCATTTTCTAAGATAGAAGTGTTGTTTTTTAAGGCTTCAGCTTGTTCATTAATCAGGCTGATATAGTAGTCAAATCCTAACTCTTTTATATGGCCACTTTGTTCGCTACCAAGTAGTTCGCCAGCGCCCCTAATTTCCATATCTAATATTGCTAATTGAAAGCCTGAACCAAGGGTGTTATTTGAACTTATAGCTTCTAGTCTTTGCTTTGCCTCAGCTGTTAAGAATTTTTCATCAGGGGCAAATAAATATGCGTATGCCTGATGTGAAGATCTACCAACTCTACCTCTAATTTGATGAAGCTGTGCAAGGCCAAGTTTATCAGCCCTGTCGATTATAATAGTATTAGCATTAGGAATATCAATGCCGGATTCAACTATTGTTGAACAAAGGCATATATGTGATTGTTTATTATAGAACCTTGTCATGGCTTTTGTTAGTTCTGATTTAGCCATTTGCCCATGAGCTATACTTATACTTAGGTCTGGTAATAATTTTTTAAGATAATCTGCCATGGTATTGATTTTGGCAACTTCATTATAAAGGTAGTATATCTGACCGCCGCGGTTTATTTCACGCGTGACAGCTTCTATTATAAGTTTTTCATCAAAGGTGCTAATGTACGTTTTAATTGGTAATCGTTCTTGAGGTGGCGAGGCTATAATAGATAAATCTCTAAGTTTAGTGCATGCTAGTTGTAACGTACGTGGAATAGGTGTAGCAGTTAATGATATAACATCAACATCTAGTTTTAATTCTTTGAGCTTTTCTTTGTGTTTTACACCAAACCTATGCTCTTCATCAATAAGTAATAAACCTAAGTTTTTAAATTCTAGCTTATTGCTTAGGATTTTATGTGTTGAAATTATTATGTCTACTTTACCAGATTTAATATCAGTTTCTATTTGCTTTGCATCTTTAGCTGTTATACCGCCAGAGTATAGCGCAATATTAATTGGCCATTTAGCAAATCTTTCTACAAATGTATTGTAATGTTGGCTCGCTAATAATGTAGTTGGAGCTATCATAACAACTTGAAACTTTGAGTTTACGGATAAAAAAGCAGCTCGCATTGCAATTTCAGTTTTGCCAAACCCTACATCACCAATAATTAATCTATCTGTTAGTTTGTTGGAAGTTAATGAGTCTATAATCTCAGCTATAGCCTTTGCTTGGTCTGGTGTTTCTGTGAATGGGAATTCATGAACAAAGTCTAGATAATCTTTATTTGGTTTTAGGTATTGTTTGGCAACTGCTAAATTTCTTTGGCTATAGAGATCTAATAGTTCAGTAGCGCTATCAACCATTTTTTCGATAGCTTTCTTTTTAGTGTTTTGCCATCTTTTACTACCAAGTTTAGCTAGTTCTGGTTCAACTACAGACTTATAACTATATATTTTATCAAGATCTGTAACAGGTATGTAGAGCTTGTCATTATTAGCATATGCAAGCTTGATATATTCATTATTATCATTTGTTCCATTTACAGTAGATAATCCAAGATATTGACCTATGCCATGATCCTGATGAATTACATAGTCATTTATTTGAATTTGACTAAGATCTAGTTCTGGTTTTAACCTCATGCCTTTGTTTTTAAAGCTATGATATTGTTGTTCGTGTGATAGTAGATCAGACTCAGTAATTATTATTATTTTTTGCTCTGGCATCTTGCAGCCATGTGATAGTAATGAATTTACAAAACAAATTTTATGTTTATCTTGTAAAAACTCATTCCAGGATGTGACATTTGTGAAGTTGGTTATATTTGCTTCTTTTAGCTTATTTTTATAGTAGTTATTTTTGGTTTCTTGATTGGTAGATATAAGGATGCGATAGTCATCAAGCTTACATGCATTTATCAATTCATCAAATGGATTAGACATATTATTAGAAACTGAATGGCAATTATCATTATTGCTTGGTTTGGTGTTATATATATTTATAGTTTTCTTTTCTATTTCAGATTTAAAGTCTGAAAGAGTTAGGTATACATCATCAAGTTCAAGGGTAGGGAGGTTATGTGTGTCGCATGTTTCTTTTCTTAATTGTGCATGAGTAAGGTGCTTATTAATTAATTTTGAATAATTTTCAGGTAGAAATACTTCAATATTAGTGCTGCTATAGTCAAAAATACTTCCAAGTTTATTAAAAAACAGTTGCAGCATAAACTCAGCACCACCAGCTGGATTCCCCAATTTAATATCTTTAAGGATAGAGTTAGATTTGTAGTCTGGAAACTTTTTTTGCCAATTTGACACGAATGTATTTATGTAGTTTTTGGCAAGGGGATATTCACTAGCGCCATGCATTTTTATTTTATTTACTGCTTTTATTGTTCGTTGGCTTTTAGGGTCAAATAGTTTTATCGATTCAATTTCATCACCAAATAGATCTAATCTGTATGGTAGTTCTGCATCAGATGGGTATAGGTCAATAAGGCTACCTCTTGTAGCAAATTCACCAGGTTCAAGTACAGTTTCAACTTGATTATAACCATGAGATACTAAGTTGTATCGTAGATCTTCATAAGTTATGGATTGCCCTTTTTTTAGATTAAACTCTGTAGTGGTGAAGTAGCTTTTTGGCATTATTTTAACCAATGCAGTTGTAATGCTCATTACATATATACAGTTATCTTCTCTAAGTAAGCTAGAGAGTACTTCCATTCTTTTATTTATTAATTCATTTTGAGGTGAGAATGAGTCAAATGGTAGTACTTCCCAGTCTGGAAATATTTTTACTTTACTTGGATTATTACTAAAGAACTTGAGCTCTGATAATATGCTATATGCTTGAGCTATATCTTGAGTAATAATGATTGTTTGGGTTGAGTTACTTTGTCTTGTAGCAATTAACTCTGCAAGACCACAACCGCTACTGTTTTGGAGATGTGCCATTCTTTCCTTGAGATGCTAAAGTTCTATTTCTAGATAAAGGATTACCCTTAAGTTTTCGAGTTAATTTCCTACTATTGTTTTGTATCACATTATTTATTTCTTTAGATTTTTTGCCATCAGTAGTTTGTTTGCTTTCAGGTGTTACTTTTAATGTTTCATCATTGCTGCTGTATTTGTTAAGAACTACTATTAGTAAGATAATAGTAGCTAACCAGGCTGCAATAACTATATAAGGTAGTGCGGATGCTAGTGTTATCTTTGAAAATAGGGTGGCTATAGACATTGCTGCATATTTTAAGGCTGCCCAAGTAGCAATGGCACTTTTAGTACAGAAAGCTTTAACTGCTGCAATTTTAAATATTTTAGTAAGAGAAAAAGTTATAGCGCCTACATACAAAACTATATGAATTGGCTTTGTTGGTTTGATATATTTCCATATTATATTTTCTTTTTGATTATTTAGTTTCACAATGCTTTTTTCAGGGTCTTTAACTTTTAAAACTGAAGTACGTTTTTCGTGACTAATATTTTCCCTAATAGAAAGATCTGGTTTAAGTTTAGGGTTGCTTTCAATTTCTTTTACAATATCTTCAACAGTACTTGCAACTAACATTTTTTTCACTAGTTTTCTAGCTAAAAATCCACGCATTAATGATGTTATTATTAGTGCTTCTTTATTGTCTTTTGTATCTGTTGGATTTGCCATTTTTTTCCTACATATTATTTAAAAACTAAATTATTATATCATACCATAATTAAGGAATCCTTAACAAATTGGTATAAAAATAACTATGAAGAGAACGAAGAAGTACGGCTTCTATCACTCTCGTAACCAGTGGCATGTCCATTTGCTTTAGCAGCGCTTTCAAATAATTTTGATCGACGTAAAGTATCTAAAACCCCGCTATTTCCCGACGTAGGTTTTTTTGTAGGCATTACTGTTTGATTTTTCCTAAATTTAAAATTTTTAATTTGATCATGAAAACAAGGTGTAGGACTATTGGTCCCAAGTGGTGGTTGACTAGGTTTTGCATTACTGGTATGAGCATCAGATGACTTTTCTGTAGCTGTAGTAGAAAGATCTTTTCGTTTGCTTAGCATCTCTGCTAGAGCATCTTTTTTTGAATTGTGGTCAGTTACAGATGATCTTTCTGTAGCTGTAGTAGAAGGATCTTTTCGTTTGCTTAGCATCTCTGCTAGAACATCTTTTTTTGAATTGTGGTCAGTTGCAGATGATCTTTCTTCTAGTGGTATAGTCGCTTTTGTTGGATCTTTTTCAGGTTTAGATGGATGTTCTGGTGTTTTTTTATATAACATCTCAGATATTGTTGCTTTTAAATCTTTATCACTAATTATACCTGTATTAACAGGCTGTCTGTACGATTGCATATTCCAAAAACAAAATGCTATTGCTATTGCCATAACTGAGTAAATGCCTATGGGTGATAAAAAGAATGCAGCTAGACCTGGTAACGTGATAGATGTTAGCCAAGTTATTGTTACTATATTGTTAAATGTTAAATATAAAACAGTGGCAATTGATAATAAGGTTAAAGAAAGTGCGTAATTAAATTTCATCTTGTTTTCTCTTTGTATAATTATAATGGCTTTATACTATCATATGAATCTTAAGGATTTATTAAGAAATAAAAAAACGCCTTAATTTTTAAGTTAAAGCGTTTTTAAATATTTAGAAGAGTATGTTTAGATTTCATATAAATCAGAATAATCTTTCTTATCATTATTACTGCCTTGGGTAACAGTAGGTTTTGCAGCTGGTTTTTTGAAATCATTAGTGCTTATAGGATCTTTTTCTCTTCTTGTTAGTTCTTTTGATTCTTCTGGGCGTACTAATCTCTCAACTACTCCAGATATAATATTAAGTACCCAAGTGATTGCTACCATTCCTCTTATGAGCTTTGGATTTATCTTAGTAATTGGTTTTTCATCATTATTTCTAGGTTTTTGCCATATAACAACTCTATCCTCTGGCTTTTCTGATATCAGAGGTTTTTCAACTTTAGTAGTAAACTGCGATAAAGTCTCTCTAATAGATTGTATATTTATTGTATTAACTACAACTATTTCATCTGCAGCATGATTGGCATTATTATGTTTTGGAGTGTAGGGTACAAGAGCCCATTCATTAGATGAATAAGTACTATCTATAGTAGGTGTTGTACCTTCTTCAGTACTAGCTGTTGTATCTTCTTCAGCACCTTCTATAGTAGGTGTTGTACCTTCTTCAGTACTAGCTGTTGTATCTTTTTGAGTATTGAGTTTATAAATAAAGTAAGATGATATTCCTACTAATAATAAGGCAATACCAATACCTGTATATAATCCAATAGCTGACATAAAGAATGTAGATAGTGCGGGTATTGCTACTGATGATGTAAATGCTAATGTTGCATTAAATCCTGCTATAATTGAGCTCCAATAGCTATAAGCAAAGAAAGCTAAGGTGCCAACAAATAGTGTAACAATCGGGAAAAATAATAATATCATTTCAGATTTAAATTTGGATATTAATGATTTCTTTGATTCATCTACATTAATAGAAGATGCATTATTATTAATTTGTGGGTTTTTCATATAATTTACCTCGTGATTTTATTGCTATATATTATACTATTATACGATAGAAATATTAAGGGTATATTAAGATCTCTGTATAGATATAAAAAAAGCGCCTATAGTTTCCTATAGACGCTTTCTTTGGTTAAGTAAGATAAGATTATTATCTATTATTATTTGCCTATGACAGGAGTTGTTACTGAAGCATCTTCCTTCTTAGCAACGTGCATGCGAACTATTGATTGAATTTTGGTAGCAGCATTCTCTTTAATTGGATCTACAACAGGTGGTAATTTAGCTACTTCATTCTTAGCAACGTGCATGCGATAAGATGATTGAATTTTGGTAGCAGCAGCAGTAGCAGCAGAACTTGGATTCAAGCCATTTTGTGTACCTTTAAGGTTCTTTGCCCAATCGCCCAATTGTTTTGCTGGATCTACAACAGGTGGTATTGGATCTACAACAGGTGGTATTGGATCTACAACAGGTGGTAATGGTTCACTTTTGCCTGACATTTTCATGTAAGCAATAGCGCCGAATAGTAATATACCTAATACAGCCATTCCTGTAATCATTCCAGTAGATGTCAAAGCAAATGCTGATATAGCAGGTATAGCTACAGATGCTGTCCAAGTAATTGCTGAGCTTACTGCTGCAGTAATTGCTGGCCAGTAACTATGTGCAGTATATCCTAATGCTGCTACTGCGGCTCCAATTGCAACATATGTTAATGAAGAATCTTCTTCATCTGATTCAGCTTCTTCTTCTTTTTGAGCTATTTCGGATGCTACCTTAATAATATTATCTTCATCTAACCCTATTTTTGCTAATTCTTCTTTTTTTACTTCTTTAGCATCATTATCAAGTAGTCCTAATTCTGGACCAGTTCCTAGATATTCTACGTCTCTTGTTTCATTTCTCATTTTTGTTTCCTCTTTATTTGTAAATGGATATTACTATATTAACTCATTTTCCTTAAGGAACTATTAAGAAAGTCAAATAAATGTAATTATTTTTATTATCTGATTATATATCTTTATTTAATAGTTTTATGGGCAAGATTATAAATAAAAAAGCGCCTATAGTTTCCCATAGACGCTTTCTTTGGTTAAGTAATATTATTAATCTTTATTAGATTTGAGTCCTAAATTACTTTCATCATTACCAGGGTATATTCCGTTTTTCACTTTAACATGTTTTAAGCTTGTTGCCCATTCACCCAATTTGTTGTGCGCTAGTTGGCGTTGTTCGTTTGGATCAACAATTCTAGGGAGTTTTTCATCTCCATGTGTATTACTTGACCTTAAAGCATATGCTGTAAGAGCTATTATAGCAATAAATATCGCAATCACACCAATTTGCAATCCAAGGCTTGATCCTAGTAAGGCCATCATTGGAGCTATAGCAGTTTTATTAATTATTGCTAAAGCAGGAAGGACTGCTGCAGATATTGGTTCAATAAAGTATGCAATTGTTGCAGCAGATGCAAGAGTTGTAGTTGCAACAAGACCTATAATTAAGTTTTTATTGATAAGGTTCGTGCTAGGTTTTTCATCTTCAGGTGAAGTAGTCTTTTCATCTTCAGGTGAACTAGTCTTTTCATTTTCAGGGTTTCCGAACATTATAGTAAAAGATTCAGAATAATCTTCATCAACTTCAGTTTTAGGTGTTGCGGACATTCTAGTAAAAGATTCAGAATAATCTATATCATTAGTTGAAGGATTTAATTCTGTTTTGCTGCTACTGCCTTCATAATTATTATAATTCGGAACAGGTTCTTCAGGGGTTTCGGCTATAAAAGATACTTCACCAGGAATAGTTCTCCAAGTATCATTATCTTCATTTTCAAAGCCCAATAAATAATCAATTAAATTTTTCATGTTTTTACCTATTTGTTATTAATATATGTTTATTATATGTTGTTAGTCTTAAGGAAATCTTAAGAGGTTTATATTTATAAGCCAAAACTTCCTATGCTACTTTGACGGCTTAGTTGTCTACCAGCTAGATTAGTATTTTGTGGAGCTTGGTTTTCACTATCATTATGTTTTTTATTTGTCCCTTTCTTTTCTTTATTATTTGTAGATTTATTAATGGCATTGCCTATTTGTGTATCTTGGTTTGTACTATAAATATGCTTTTTATTTGTCCTTTGTTTGTCTTTACTATCTGTAGATTTATTAATGGCATTGCCTATTTGCGTTGCTGTTTTCAGTGGTAAAAACATAAGCCTTAAAAAGGTGTCTGAGTCACTCGGGTTGTTATTATATTTAGTAGTTAGTTTTTCTGTTTCTTTAATACTATCATTTATTATTTTGTGTGTATTAGTTTCTGGCATATTATGCTCCATTATATGTATATACATGTATTATAAAGCAATATTGTTAAGGAAATATTAAGATTGGTGTGGGTTTATAGTCCGAAGCTTCCTATGCTATCTTGACGACTAAGTTGTTTTCCACTTAGTTTGTTACTTTGTGTGTTGTCGTTTTCATCTTGATTTTCTTTATTTTCCATATTTACATTTTTATTTTTCTTAAGTTCAGCAGCGAGCCTAGATGCTGTATCTAGGGGGACAAACATCAACTCAAGGAAAAGATCTGTATTACTTGGGTCTATATTAAGTTTGTTAGTGAGATTATTTGTCTTATTAAGCCCATCTTCAATTATTTTGTCTGCGCTATTATTGTTCATGATGTGCTCCATTTTTTAGATGTAAATTATGGAGCGACATTAACTATAAAATATTAAGGTGGTATTAAATGGCTAAATATTCATAAATTAATTTTTATTGGATTTTAGAAGCATTTGTTTCTTTGATTGCTAAGGTATTAATGGTTTTGTATCTAAGTTTAGACCGCCATCTATGGCATCTTCTTTATGTTTTAATATTGATTCATGTTTATCAATTTCATTAGATTTAGTAGGGATAGTATCTTTACGATCAACAGCGTACTTCTTAACACCAAAACTATAACTTATACTAATTGCGGTTATTGCTAATACACTTATGCTAGCCACCGTTATAATACCAACTTCTGAACAAAAGAATGCAGCAATAGCTCCTAATGTTAGATAATTAAGAATAAATGATTTAATAGTCGTATAGAAGCATGTAACTAATATTATCTTAATAGTCAGGATACAAAATATAGTAAGCGCATTTTTCTTGTTAAATATACTAGGTGTGGTGCGAACTAAGGTGGTTTTTGATTGCTCATCAGTAAGTCTTGATGGATCTTCAAAAAGTTTAGTATGCCTTTCTGTTTTTGAATCCTTAGAAGAGCTGTCTTTTTCATCGGAAGCAATTATTGGGTTTTGATCTGTTAACTCAAACTTGGGGCTAGTTCCTTGTTTTGGGCTAGTTCCTTGTTTTGGGCTATCACTTGCTAATTTAAATTCTAAACTATCAGATGTAGTACTAATGCTTTCAGGTGTTTTTTTATCTTCAGCTTGAGGTTCAATTTTTATTTCAGTTATTTTAGATTCGTTACTAGTGGCAGTGAGAGGATGAGTTTCTGGTTTCAGGGGATTGCTAATATCCTTTTTAACAGTTATATCTTCTCTGTGTCCTATTATGTTATTTTTTATCTGGTAAATAAATTCTATATATTTTTCTATGCTTTCAAATTCAACTGTTACATTTTTTTTTGTATCAGGTGCTACTAAGCTACTAATATTATTCCATGTGTTGTAAATAAGTTTCCACGAAATATCACCATGCTTCAAGCCAGTACTTTCAATTTTTAGTGTTTTCCATACATAATCACGCTCTTCTTTTACTCGGCCTTTATTTTTTGGAAGATTCTTATGTATGCCACCTTCATCTTTGTGCACATAAAAATCTTTAGTTATTTTTTTATCTTTAGGGATAGTTATTATTATAGGCATAATTTTTTTCCTTTTTGTTAATCTAGACCAATATTATTAGTTAATACTTCAGTACTATTTATTTTAGTTTGTTCTTTAATTTTTTTATCGCTTTCACCCGGTCTAATTATATTTTCTGTATTAGCAATATCTTGTTTATTACTATTTACATTTTTTAAATGCAGAGGTGTAATGTTTGCAACATAAGTAATAACACCAGCTGCAATAAGGGCAACAGTTACTACAGTTAATGTTATGCCAATGCCTGTGCTTAAAAATGCAATAGTTGATGGAAGTGCTACAGAGTTAAGCCAGGTAAAAGCAGGGGAGATGTATAATGCAATATTAGGCCAGTAACTTATGATAAAAAATAATGCTAAAAGACCAACAAGAACTACTAGTGCAGATAAAAAGCTTTCATCTTCATCTTGCTTAATGTCATCTAAAATATTTTTGTCCGTTTCCATGTTTTCACCCTATATATGGTTGTTAGTACGCGCTATTTTGATTACCATTTCCTTCTGTATTTTTCACTAGTATAATCATGTCTATTAAGTTTGTACATAGGGTTTTGGTTTATGCTTGTGTTCGAGCTAAATGAATTGGATTTAAGATTGTTTACTTCGCTGTTAATTTCTAATGTATAATCTTCTGGTTTTCTATAAGTTATTGTGTTTTGCTTTCTTGTTAATTTGTGGGTTAGTAAGCCAAGTCCAGTAATGGCTAGTAGAACTGAGAGCGCTATTCCTTGAGTAGTGGCAAGAAATAATGAGATCTTAGTAACTGATGGTACTAAGTAAGAAAATATTCCAGTATAAATGTATTTGTTTGTAATACTGTTTGTCGTAAAGAATATTGTTCCAACTAGTATTGATATCCCCCAAATTGCTAAAGATCCATTACCCTTTGACCATGTTGCCAATCTTTTTTTACTTTTTAAAAATATATCTTCTTTGCATTTGTTAATTATTTTTGTTAAATGTTGTGGTTTATCTAGCGACTCCTTTTCTACTTTTCCAGCTAGTATATTCACGTATAGAAAAAGTGCTTCATTAAATTCAACCTTTCTTAAAT
>JACKZZ010008333.1_pt1 | contig 29393 bp, 20 predicted proteins | sample 8027871 | NCBI WGS metagenome assembly JACKZZ01 (sample SAMN15724774, study PRJNA655200) | protist metagenome | isolation source: fluorescence activated cell sorting (FACS) single amplified genomes of... | place: USA: West Boothbay Harbor, Gulf of Maine | collected 2000-07-19
TGCCAAGTTTGTCAAAAGATGATGCGACGACCACGGAGCGCAAGAGCATGTTGAATTTAGGGCTTTTGATGTTCGATCCAAAGCATTTCGCTTTTCGAGAGTTCTGTGATCGAAGTGGGGAGGGAAGGAAAGTTCGAAAATGCGCGATGGGAAGAGACCTCATGGCACAGGCGCATACTGAGACGGCTTTCCTCGCAGGAAGCTTTTCGTTTTCTTGACATGTCGTTCCCTGGGTATGTTGGTCGAAAATGATATATTTTGCAATAAAATCGAAGAAAATTATTTCAATTCGTCATCACGGTGACCATGAGAATCTAGTATACTCGTTCAACCACTGACGCTCCACGTTGATCTATCTTCAAAGAACAAAAAATCTTCGCATAGCATATCTTAATTGAAACACTGATGACTTGCGCCTTGATGACTCTTGACGGCACCAGCTGTGGTAGACTATATACATTCCAACACAAGTACATTCATGACACTGCATCCATGGCTGGGTCATCGGTCAACAGTTCAACAGTCAACCAACACCCGTTCGTTAGGGATGGAATTTTAAGGGGCGCCGCTCAAAAAAAAAAGGGGCAAAAAAAGGGGCGTCCAGTCGAGGTTTATTGATAGGCAACATAATTACTATAGTAGTTTTATTCAACATTAGACTACCATATGTTCGATGTTATATATGTATTAAAAGCCTACAGCATGGACGCAAGACCCACAAAATTCCCCCTTTTTTTGTCAGTAGGCACAGAGGCTTGGCTCGAGTGGCAAAAAGGGGCGGTTCTGAAAACAAGAAAAAAAGGGGCGTTGCCCCGCGCCCCTTAAAATTCCATCCCTACCGTTCGTTCTTATTAGTCATAGTGTGTGTCTGTCATAGTGTCTGTCGTAGAGATGTCGAGATCCACATCATTCTCAATAATAATACTGTACTGTGGTAAGGTATTCTGTGGGCGGGTCGATGGAAAGTGCATCATTGGTGGTGGAAGACGTAAAACGTTTAGCGTCCCATCCTTTCAGTGCATGCACGTATGGACGTCGTGAAGAACTATGGAAAGAGAAACAAAATCAATGATCTTCGAACTTACTGAGTGTTTACCTTTTTTTTTTTCGTTCACCAAAGGAGACACAAAGTATATAGCTTTCCTTCGATTTGCCAGGTTTTCTTCTGCTATGGCAAAAGTTAGCGAGACGATAAATCCTGTCAAGGTTGTGCCGTTGAGCGTGGGAACGGGGAATGAAAGTGTGAATACAGGCCCTCCATCCGGTTCTCCACGACATATGTCGAGACAAAAGTCGCTGGTGACCCGGAAGCATGCGAGCGTGCTACAAATGACAAAAGCAGAATTCGAAGCCTTCAAGGAAAAGTATGGGGGCGATAATGGCAAATTGGATAAATACCAATTGGAAAAGGCTGCAAAACACTTGAATAAAGTGATTGGCAACGAAGTCTTCTCCATATCGGGCGACGAGGCCACCTTAAAACTTGCACAAGCTGTGATGCAGCGCCGATCAAACCGTAGCGGGTATTGCAAGTGCCTGTACTTCCTTGTCATTCTTTGCATGTACTTGATTATTCTGAGCATGCAGAGCGGTGGCGAGCTGGCATTTGAACAGTACTCTTCTTTGCAAGCTTCCATAAATGATCAAGTTCCTTTAGTCATCCAGGAGAAGCAAGATGTGTACAAGTGGTTGGGGGCGAAAGTTGTGAACCGTGTGTTTGCAGATCCACCTTGTGGAGATGGGGAGTGTGAATACAAAGGCAATGATTTCCCCGCGGTGGATAGATTCGGATGCTCCAATGACTGCGGGCTGTTCAATCGGACTACAAACGTATTGTTTAATATTACGGGGGAGTTCGACGAAAAAGGAATCAACATGATGGGTTTCAATATCTGTCCGAAAGGGGCTAAAGACACAGGTCGGTGTGTTTTTCAGAAGTACATGAACCCTGTAGAGGCAAAACAAGTTATTTCCAGTAACAACGTGCAAAGTACCACTTGGAATGGCAAACAGGTCCCTCTTGCTCGATGGGGATGGGATGGGGACCCATATGCGTTTTTTGAGGACAACTTTTCGGTCCCGCTTATCGATGGCGAGTATGTGATTCGCTTTGAGAATAACAGGGGGCAAGGAGGGCTTGGCGTGACTGCCTCCTACAACTATACTCGGGTGATCGTCGGGTACCAATTGTCATGGGCAAAGGTTCTCAAATGTGCTGAACACTTTGATGATAGGACGAACCGCTCGTCGCCTTCTCGGCGATTATCTGCCGTACCCACCGTATCTGCTTCCACACCCGGCAAAACAAGTACATACAACATTCCTTCGACAACACCATGGAATGATCCATGCGCAGCATTTATCAACAACACTTCATCCCTGGTAAACCGCACTGTGGCGAACTTAACGTGGTGCTACCAGTATTGCATACGCGACGAAGACAGTTGTCTCCGATTTACGACAAAAACCGACGTTGTTTTGATGTACCCAACTTTACAGAAAGCTTGTCAAGAATTCAATGTGTTGTCTAAATTCCCGCGGACACGGGCATGCACAATGAGTTCATTAAGAAGTGGTTTTCGAAAACTGTCTTTGCTTGCACTCCTTGAAACCGCAGAAATCCAGCATGCACAAAATGTTGAGAAAGCGCCAATGGTATCAACCGAGGACCAAGAAAAGTACTTTTTCCAGTTTTCGCTTGAGGGTCTGGAGAAAACCCTGACTGACATGGGCTGCAAATCTGTCCTGCCGCTCGGAAGGAAAGATTTCTTCGTTAGGAAATATCCTTCTTCATTTAACGTTTCAGATTTTGCTGAGAAGGTGTTAGTAGTATCGCCTAGGTGTGAAGATGTATCTACCCTGTGCAAAAGTGAAAATGGAGCATGGGATGTAGCAACCCGTAGATGCATTTGCAAACGAAACCGATACGGTCCAAAATGTGATTCTGTTTGCCCTGTAGCGAACGGAGTAACGTGCAATGGGCGTGGTACCTGCGATGAGTTTATGAAAATATGCAGGTGTAAGGTGGGGTATGCACCTCCTTACTGCAAGGACACATTTAAATGTATAGAAGACGGGGATTGTGGTGGAACCGAGGCCGTTCAGGCCCCCAATGCAGACTGTGATACCTTCCCTGCCACAGGTGGAATATGCTTACATGAGGGCGAATGCCTTGGCCCTTATTCACACGAGGATCAACTTTGGGAGAACGATCGTTCCAAATATTGGAATTATTTGGAGTCAAAAGTAGGTAGCTCTCAACCGCTGTGCACAGATGGACTATGTCGAGCGTGTTTTCCTGGGTGGGCAGGAGAAAATTGCGAATACGGCGGTGGGTCCCCTTCCACGTTGTGCACAGCTGAAGTGAATAATGGAAATGCATTTCATTGCAATGGTTTTTGCCTCTGCAAAGAAGGGCGGTATGGGCTAAGTTGCGAACATGCTGTTAGTGCTTCATCGGGTACAGACTCATCCTCCACAACGAAACGAGGAGAGTGCAATACAACAGTAGGGCAGTGCGAATGCAGTGCAGAATATTCCGGTGTGAAGTGTTCTTTTCCCGTATGCGGCCCGAAGACATGCAAAGGTTGCTACGACAAAACAAGTTGCCAGACAAATACACCCTCCTGTATCTGGAACTTCATCAAAAACGAGTGCGACACGATGCCAGATGCAACTCAAGGTAGTAGTGGCGACGACAGCCTATCCCCGTCCCCTTCTGCGATTGGTCAAAGTAGCAATGATTGTACAGTAGACGCCGACTGCGAAGAAAATGAAGCTTGCGATCCAGGTACGGGGAAGTGTGTGGCATCCCCTCCGCTGAAGTCAGGCGGCACAGCTTGTACGACTGGAACAGAGTGTCAGTCTGGAACATGTGAATCAGGAAAATGCAAGCCTGGGCGCCGAAGACGTAGAACGCTCCTCCAAGCCACACAATCTTCGGTAACTGGGATGTCGACTACCACGATAAAAAAATACTCCACCTGTGGCACGCACCCTGATCATTCGAAAACATTTACCGACTACCTCGAAATAAATTTCACATTAAATCGATTTTCAGATTTAAAGCCAGAGGAACAGACGCCTTTTCCACCGACAAACACATCCCTAGATCGTTTTTTCGGGGGAAACAACGTGATTATTGCAGGCATTCTGATCGACCAAGAGCGATATCAAGTACAGGAGTGTGTTGTGCCAACCAAATCGCTTTTTGGAGACCTGAGTAAGAGCGTTGTAGAAAATAGAAGGAGTGTTTATGCAAAAAAATGTGTAGGCGGGGGAGATAAAGAACCTTATGGTGCTGATGGAGTTTTTATACCCGGTTCAGCAATATACGACCAGTCTGTTGCGAATTCTAAACGGTTCACAAATCAGCTTTACCCGGAAGGAGCATCGGGCAATGCTAAAGTGGCGAGCCAAGTCTTCTCAGATGGAGGAAAACCTTTCGCATTTCATTCCGACACTTCTGGCAGATACCCAGTGTTTATGGACATTAACATCGACTCTGCCCGTGCTCAAAACATTATTAAATACATACAAAGCGGGTATTTTATAGATTTTCAGACAAAGTCTGTTGAAGTGAAGTTCATGACGTACAATGGTAACACGGGATTCTTTGGTCTAGTGCATATAACGTTTGGATTTCAGCCAGATGGAAAAGTGGCCGTTTCTGAAAAGATTCGAATTGTAGACGTAAATACGTACAACAACACTTCCGAAGTTGGGTTTCGGTTCTTCCTAGAATTGATATTCATTTTAGCTATGATTTTCGAATCGATATGGGAGTTCGCTGAACTTGTGCAGGCCAGACTTCATCGTGGTTCTTTTCTTCTATATTTTAAGAGTCTCTGGAACTACATTGACGTAGTAACCATCATTATGCAATTTGTTCAGATCGGCATGTGGATAGACTTGAATGCACATTATACAATCAACTTTGCTCCCCAACGACGGTATGCTGTGTACGAATCGCTTACTTCTAACGCCAGGTACTTGTACACAGGAAAGAACATGTCGTCGCTTGCGTCAAGTCCTGGGCTCGAAATGTTGCGAACAGAGATGGAAACCCTTGAGACAATTGCCAACCTTAGGGAAAATATTCGCCGTTTTTCGGTACTCTGCATTGTACTCAATGTATTGCGGATGTTGAAGTTACTGGATTTTCAACCACGACTAGGTTTGGTGACACAAACAATAGAACGAGCGAAGAACGACCTGCTACATTTTGTTTTAGTATTCGCGCTGATCAACACAGTCTATGCGGTGTGCGGCGTTGTTATCTTTGGGGAAATTTCTGCGTCTTTCTCAACAATTAGCAAATCAATGGAGACGGTCATTCTGTTGTTCATGCAGGGGAACATTGAAACGATCCACTACGAGATGAGAGAATCTTCGATGGAAAATGTATGGCAATTCTACTTCTTCTCCTTTGTATTGATCAATGTCTTCATAATGCTGAACATTTTGCTGGCAATACTGGTCGATGCTTACATTGAAGTTCGAAGTGCGGCGTCGTTTTCTCCTGGCATCGTTGAAGAACTTGTCTCCCTTGCCCAGTCCTCTATCAGGTCTAAAGAGAGCATGTCTGACAAAGACTTAGGCGTCATGATCGAGAAGATGGCCTGGTCGAACCATCGCGAGAACAAACCAGTTGCCAGTACGGTAGAGAAGAAGAAGGGAATCTGCGGGAAAATCGTGACGAAAAAGGCGATGGCGTTGCCAGTGTCCATTTTAGACGAGACTACGGAAGAAGCCATCCGGCACGTTCCTGTTGTCAAATCAGAGGGGTCACGCCCTATCGAGTACCAGATGGACACGACCTTTCTGGATAGGTTGCTTCGAAACGGTTTGAAAGGCATTGTGCCGCACGACGACGAGGAAGCAATCATTCAGCGAATGAAGACGGCCCTGTTGACTAGGTATGGGAAAGACGGTACGGTCTCTGGTGAAGAAGTTGACATTCGAACCGATCGTATATTGGAACTGTTACAGATGGAAGAAGAGTGCAACGATTTTAGTGCCCCTACCTCTTAATGATCACAACGACGATTGGTCATATGTTCATGGGAATTCAAATATTGATTCGGTTGCAAGGAGACATCTTAGGAAGGATAGGACAGGGAGGAGCAAGGGCTAAATTGATTTCTGCGACAAACATTTCTTAATTTAATGAAGTACAGCCTTTATTTATATTATTTTTAAAATGAAAAAATCATATGAAAAAATCATATGTTGTTCGAATGTACTCCATCCTCCGCGAAGATACTACTTATTGTTGCAGAACTAAGACTTCCAGACAAACAGCTCCTGCGTGTGGCCGAGTGAATATGCAGACCGTGGATGATAAGTGAAAGAAACAAAGTTCGAAAGTGACGTTTACACAAGCGTCTGAAACATCTATCGATCATTTTGTTCGCTTAGTCTTCCCTAAACCGAAACCTGGCGATGAACAGTTGGTAAAAGAAATATCAGTGGGTTCGACTATGATAAACGAGCAAGGAAAATCTGGGTCGGCTGGCAGTTTTGAAATTGGCCCCCCGTCAGAAGCCAGCTATTTTTCGTTTGAGCCGAATAAGGGGGCTTTAGGGGCTGGAAATTCCGTCACGGTCAAAGTCAATCCGTTCTCGACGAAGTCGAAAAAGATGACCCATGCGTCACAATTGGACGTTGGGTTGTGCTGGATTTTCCATGTGTATTAAAAGGTGGCTACGTTCCTGCTGGAGTTGCGGGAGAAGAAACAGTGAAGATCACGGTCAGTGGCTTCGTTGTTGGCAAGCAATAATTAATTCGAATTGCAGCGCGGATTGTGTCTGCAAGTGATATACTAAGTACATATTATTATATATTATATATGATAAAAAGTATGTTGGCTGTTATTAACTCTTTTTAATTTCAGGTATGTGACGTGTGACGAATATTGTTTATTAATTAAAAATACAGCCATTATATTTTATTAATACGATATGGTAAAAAGATAAGTCATAATATAATTATTATAAAACTTAAAACTTTTAATATAGAAATATTATAAGCTTTGGCAGATGATTAATTCAGCATCAAATACATCAGACCGCACAAAGCAACAATGTATTCTCGCCGCAGTAGAGTCCGACGGACCGCTGCTGACAACTTGTCTTCCTCGGCTAGCTCCAAAGGACTCCCTTGAGGAATCTGCCTTCGAAGAACGTTTGTCGTGGTGTCAGCTACATTCACGGGAACAGCAGTCGTCGTTCCAACGACAGATTTTTGTGAGTTTGATGTTCTTGTTGTTGTTGTTGTGGACTCATTGACTATAAAGGCTGCTGCAGAGGCGCTTACTACGCTTGCCGTCATTGGCATTGTAGATGTGCTTGACACATTCGTTGCCATTGCAGCTGCAGTCGTCGTCGTTATCAGCGATATACCTGGTGCATTTGTTGTCGACGCCACTGAAGATGACGAGGTGAATGGTGCTTCTGCTGTCGTTGTAGGCGTTTGGCATTCACGATCTTTCGTTGTTGTGCCTACAGCCTCTTCTACTTGTGTAGCCGTACAAGTGGTCCATTCTGTGCAAGCAGCTTGGTTTGCATTCGCCGTAAATTTACCCGTCCCGCATGTTTCACAACTGCGGTCCTTGCTGGCATTTCCAGCGTATAGCACGAACTCCCCCGGCTGGCAAACAGTCCATTGTGCGCAAGCATCTTGGTTTGCATTCGCCGTAAATTTTCCACTCGCACAGGCCTCACACAAACGATCAGTTTTTAACGACTCATTTGCTTTCACGTGTGTTCCTGCCAGGCAATTTGACAGTTGGGTACATTGATGTCCAGTAAAACTATTGTCGCTTTGGTACTGACCAGCAGGGCACGCTTCACACGTATCAGCAGTGGCCGAACCGATACCTTTCAAGAACCCTGCGCTGCAAGTGGTTGAATGCGTAGTGCACGTTGCCACAGGAGGCAATAAGGATTGGCTTACGGTTACGCTAGTCCCATAAGCCCCTCCTCCGCAGGATGAATACGCGCACGTCACTCCGTTATTGGCATCGTCCGTTCGGTCGGCACATGCACCCGTGAAGGGAGACACGGTGCATGGAGAATCGGAGCATGTCTTGCCTGAATAGGCGCCGTACTTGGCGGCCCCATTGTTGAAGCCATCGTCATAGTCGTATAAGAAGAATTCGGTTGAAGTGGTAGAAGTCGGTCCACTGGTCTCGCATGTGATGCAGGGAATAAACCGAGTATTCACCACCGTCACGGCTGGAGCACCAAGACTTTGGGCAATCCACTTAGACGCATGGATCTGATGTCCATTGTTACTTGCTTCCGCATGGTTCTGATCGAATGTACTCTCTCGTATCGTCACAAAAGTAATCCAGTATATAACCATACCACCACCACCCCTGGATGCACCTCCATTTGCTGTCTGTCTATTGCGACTGATCAAGGAACGAGTCATCGTAAAGGTCCCTCGGTTCTGATCTATCCCACCTCCTGCATAACTTGCGCTGTTGTCAGCAATGATACTATCTTGGAGCACCACGGATCCTTGGAGTGTACGAACACCACCACCACTTGCTGCTGTATTACCTGTAATGTTGGAGTGGTATAGTTGCACCGATCCTTTCTCGTTATTTACACCACCTCCACTACTACTGACTGTATTCAAGAAGAAGACACACGAGGTGGCGTGCAACGTACTGCCGGTGTCTTTGACGTAGATGGATCCACCCTTATTATTAGGATCATCACTACCCGACATACTCCCCCCCGTTAGCTTCAACCATTTTAAAGTCAACGTCCAACCCGACGCGATATAAAAATGTCGCCTGTTCCCGCTTGTTTTCGCGGTGATGGTCGTGATACTAGACCGCCCAGTGATGCTCGTATCACCCGTCAACGTTACTCCCGCGCTTGTCATTGTACAGTCATTGGTACATTCAAACACGCCGATCGTCTCCGGTGTTGCACTTGTACAGCTCCACTCTGTAGAGATCACCCGTTCAAAACAAACAGTCAAGGTGATCAAGGCAAAAAAAAGTTTCATGGTTGGGCTTTTTACGGGGATTGTGTTTCAAGCAGGGGTTTTCAAGATTGGGCTTTTACGGTCAAGGCAAACGGGTTTGGATCGGTGCATATGATGTCGAAGAGTCCTGTATTCTACACACGTGCGTGGATCTAGAAGTGTCGTTGTTGTTGATGGAGGTGAACGTGGTCAACTGATATCGTTACAAGCTCTACAATGCATATAAACACATAAATAGCAATTCGTAAAAATACAAACTATTTTAAGGTTAATCTTAATCAATTAATTGTAAAGATAAAGAGTTCGCGCACAGTACTACAGCTTTTGCTATCGATACCTTAACAATTCGAATGACCTAAAATGTCGTTGGGAATATTATTTTTGGCATTTCACATACTCGTAAACCGTTGAGGCCGTCGAATCAATCGCTCGATGATAGAACCGAGTACAGTCATAATTAATACTGTAATGATAAAAAAACAAAGTGGACGAGAACAACAATACGAGGAAATATACTATATGGTAATAGGAGTTCTAGGAAAAAGTATGGCCCCGCCGTCCCGCCGTCCCCACTCAAATCCCATTATAACTCATTTAGAATATGAGCCCATTACGCCTGATAGTGGTCTTTTTGGTAAGAGTTTACCTATCAAAGTGTTAAATATATGTATGAATCCAATGTAATGATATTTTACATAATAGGTTTCAGCACATTTTTTAAGAAAGGATGCAACTTTTTAGATCCAAAACAAATCTTCATACAATGTGGCTATGTGCCTTTTTTGTTGCTCTATTCTTCTATTACGTGCTCGGTTCCACAGGGACCTATGCAAGGAGACATCTTAGGAAGGATAGGACAGGGAGGAACAAGGGCTAAATTGATTTCTGCGACAAACATCTCTTAATTTAATGAAGTGAAGTACAGCCTTTATATTCATTTTACAATGAAAAAATCATATGTTGTTCGAATGTACTCCGTCCTCCGCGAAGATACTACTTATTGTTGCAGAACTAAGACTTCCAGACAAACAGCTCTCATGCGTGTGCCCGAGTGAATATGCAGACCGTGGATGATAAGTGAAAGAAACAAAGTGCGAACGAAAGTGACGTTTACACAAGCGTCTGAAACATCTATCAACAAAACCAATATCATATGTGCTGATTGAGCAAATAATCTAATAATTGATGGTCAAGCACGCAGCACGCACACACGATCACATTACTGCTCGTCGCTCGTCTACTCGTAGTCTAGTGCGTGTAGAGCGAGGTGATTGTATTTATATTATTATGTAATATATGTTCAATGTTCAAGCTAGAAGTCATGACTAACAACGTGGCGGAACGGTTGAGGGAGAGTTGTGCAGTTATGCCGTTGAAGTGCTTGGTCGAACGATTCCAACAGCTGCCAAGTTCATGCATCGAGAAACTGGCTACGTAAAAACGCGTGTGTGCATATTGACTGAACGCGATGAACTTTGCCAGCGACGAGGAGGCGTATCCCATTTCCTTGGGGCAGCAGGTGAAATGCCGGCACCCAAATTGTGGGGTTTGGGGCTTGAAAGAAAACAAACACTTTTGTTCGCTGCATTTCAAAGAATACATGGGAGAGTTAGGCAGCATAACGGACGATGCAGCTTTACGTTGGCTTCTCCAAGAGGCTGGCTTTCAGTCCATCAACTCTGTGAAGGAACAGTTGGCACTCGAAAAGCTTGGTCTCGACAGGGCACTTACAAGTGATATACATATACCGGGGCTGGTAAGCTGGAAAACCTTTGTCCGCCCCCTGACCCAATACGACAAAGTTCCACACAGAGGGACAGCCGCGTGTTCTTATATCAGCGGATGCGCAGCAATCAATAGTATTTTAGTCAAAGCTGAACCAGACGGAGATCACTGGGCAGAATACATCCGACGAGGAGTCGAAGCTTTCCGGATCGCGAAATCTCACAGCCCTCAGTACAAAAGTGTTGTCAACTTGGGCGAGGTCTTAGGCTATATTTTGAAGTCCTTGGAAATTTCGGGGAAAGATGCTAGCCGTGTCGAATTGAAGGAGACAATGGGACTTTTGTCGGTGGAGCGAGTTGACCCAACAATACTAGAGAGCGTGAAAGAAAGTGGAACTCACTCGATTTTTTCTTTGGCAGATCTACAACATTACTTTGCCGAAAAATTGGACGAACCCTGGTCGGCGGTCGTCGTGACGAGACAGAACGAGACATGGTCGGTCTTGCGGGGAACCGAAAAAGTGTTTTTTCGCGATTCTCATCGAAGAGTTCAGATTGATTTTAGTAGCCTCAGCGTTTTCATAAACTGGCTTAGTGCAGACGAGTCATATTTTGTCCCTATGCCAGAAATGGATGCGACAAGCAATGAACTGTCCCTTACGGAAATCGTGATCGGACCTTGTGCGTCAAAACCTGATTCTGTTAGTGCAGACATGTCCCCCTTGATGACACGTCCGTTGCCATTTGAATACGTGAAAACGACGCAGATTTACTTGTCTACTGCTGCCATTGCAAGAGACGAAGAAGCTTTGAAAATGTCAGGAATTACGCACATTCTAAATTTGAGTGGATATGCGAAGGGTGATTCTCCTTTTTTTGCGAATTTATTCCCGTCTCCAGCAAAATACCTTCACGTTAATGCAGCGGAGATATTGGCTACTCTCGGATCGTCCCGACATCCTCGCATATTGCAGATCCTTGGAAGTGAAGGCATTTTCAATTTTATAGACAGAACCAGACAATCACACCCTGGAAACAAAATTTTAATCCACGCGGATCAAGAGTATGGACTTTCTACGGCCCTGGTCATAGCGTACTTAATGTCGCGATTCAAGGTTCCATTAACCCATATTTTGAGTGTAATTGAACGTACTCCGGATGGTGCCGAGCCAGATATTTCACATTATAAGGAATTATTAGAATTAGAAACGCTAATTCAAGGGAAAAGTTCTGTAAGTATGGCCTCCCTCTTGGCAACTCACGCATTGAACGGTCCATTGGAAGGATGGAACATACCGTTCGAGAAAGTCGAGTCTATGATGCGGAAGTGCAGATCGTATGAGCACGCGGTGCAAGTATTACTTGATCAAGGGATCAAAGCTGCTGGCAATGGTGCTGGAAGTCACAATGGTAGATCCGGGTACTAAAAACAACTGAACAGCAATCAGCTTAAACACACATTGCCGTTGATAACCATGGTGATATAGTGGGTGTCAACATATGATATAAATTTGAAGTGTATCTCGGGAGAGTAAACTAATACTATTGGTATTTTATTGTACGTAAAACTAAGAAAATGGCTCTGTATCTTGAGTGAGGTACAGATAAAATGTTACGTAGTCTAACAAGATCTATAATAAACGTAGTTAAATGTCATAACCCTAACTCTATCAGAATTGAACAGAAATCGTCCGTCCGTCATTTTCGCGGGAAGTATGATATAATCTACACACCATTGAAAATAATATCATTTTTGTTGGGAGGGTGAAGTTGTTGAGTTGAATACATTGAATAATATTGTGCACGTTTGTGCGTCGGAAAGGTCCAGCGAGCGCACGCGAGCGCATGCGACCTATGCCAGATGTTTAGTTATGGGTTGTGTGGTGCAACGGCACTGCGTTTGGGAAGGAAACAAAAGGAAACAAACCACTTTGCTTTTTGGCGGGAAGAAATTATCAATTTTAATTCCTAGATCGAGACTACGCCCTCCCTCGCGAATTGACGCCAAATCTTCGTCCACTTCGTGCGGCGTTTCGTAAAAGCGATCAAAGTTCAAAGCAAAATACTTTGGCAACACACTCTTACAAATACAATCTTCCTAGAAACGAAAATGTGATACCTTACCAACACAGCCAAAGGCAGACGTTTGCTAAGTGTAGGGGTGAGTGAACGCGAAGTCCGACTAGCTAGCGCACAGTCAACAACATCTTTGAAAAGCCAAATCTCAGTCCACTCCGTGCCGCGGTTTGTAAAAGCGATCAAATTTCAGAGCAAAATACTTTGGCAACACAATTTTATACATACAATATTGTTAGAAAGGAAGAATTGATACCTTCCGTGTACAGCCAAAGGCAGACATTTGCTAAGCGTGAGGGGTGAGTATGTGTGTGGGGTCGTGTACGACAAAAAACGCTTCGCACTATAATATTATTTTTGTCGTCCTGCGTATCGTATGCAGCAAATGGTATCTTGATGTTACCTGACCTCAGTTAGCAGTGATATTAATCTCGTACTTAGACAAATTTATTTAGGTATAAAGTTTTCTATCAAAAAGAATACCGAAATTCTGTTCGATGAAAAATTACCTGTACCTCACTCCTTCTAATAATTATAAAAACAAAATATATGGTATGCTTTAAGACCCTCATTTTAAATCAAATACAATTTCAGTTCCAACCCTACCTAAATCTAAATTGGTTTTTTAATATAATTGGTAATGTTTCTTTTCTTGTGACAGGCGATCTGTACTCAACAAACCGATTCAAATCCCAGTCAAAGTCTCTGATAAATTCCTCCATCTTTGGAGACTCCTGTGAGTAGATCATCACTTATCTTCTAATTATAAATAGTATATTGGCTGTTACTTAGAAAAAAATACCTCCTTATTCACGAGACTTTACAGTTCTTTGACCCTCTCCAATGTCTTTGCAAGTTCTTCCAGTGACACAATGTGCTTGTCTGTCAGCTCATTCACACCCGTTTTGATAGTGTGGTGAATGGGCACAGCGCTACTACTCGCGAGACCTTTCTGCTCTTCCACGTCCACTGACGGGACGTCGTTGGTGTCCTGCCACGCAGTTGCAATTTCATCATGATGGTGTAGTGAAAACGGGTCGTCTTTATCATCCTCAACAGTCTTTCCCGAGGGCGTTGTTAAAACTTGCTGCACGGAACTATCAACATTGCTACTCGCATCCATAGGGGAATGTGTAGACTCTGCTGGCAAATGTTTTTGAACTGATAAACCCTTTCCAAGCCATGGTCTACCCGCAGTGGAGACGTTGTTGTTTCTTGTGTTTCCATAATTGCCTCGATCAAATGGAGGTGGCGAAGCCTTGGACAAGATTTTACGAGGCTCCTTTGCAATACCACCGCCACGCCAAGTCCCGCGCTCCAACGATTTCGCAACTGTCACCTTTGGATACTTAATAAGCTCTGCTGCTTTCTGAGCTGGGCTCTTTTTCTTCGCGTTTGATTTTGAGGGAGATTTAACTTGCATCGATTCTTTGCCATCATAGTAAAGGCCACGCTTCAGTAAAATGCCATCCGCTGCGCCGGAAACTAGCCATGGTGCTGAAAATTTTTGTTGCTGTTTCAAAGACTTGGACATGCGTGCCTTGTCTGCCATCAAAGCTTTGACACGGTCGCTGAGCAATTTTGCTTGATCCTCCGCTCTCAGTGCTCGGTGGCGGTACGATGCCACCTCCCCCTGCAACGATTCACACAGGTCCTGTAACTTCGCCTCCCGTTCTTCAATAGCATCTTTCTCGTTGCTCACATCGTCCACCTTTGCTTTTAAGGCATTATTCTCGGACTGAATTGCCCCCGTGACTTCTTTCATGTGTAGGTCGCGTGTACGCACAACTTCTTCCCGCAAAGCCGCAACCTCGGACGTCGCCATCATTGCCTTGCTCTCAGCTTGACGCAACTCGCTAGATTTTCTAAACACGTTCTTTTCGCTGGCTTCCAACCTCTCTTTGCACGTTTTCAATTCTGCATTCACGCGTCGCAGTTCTTCGTCATGCTTAATCGAAATCTCCAAATGCCGTTTTAACGTGAAACTAGATTCTTCTGCAACCGCCCTTAAGGAATTTAACTCCGCGACCAGTTCCTCCTTCTCCTTCCCTGTTCTACTGCGCACGCGCTCCAGTTCTTCTCGTACTTCGTCGTGTCTTTTCACGGTTTGGTCTACTAACTCTGCGTGGGTCTTCGTTATTGAGCCCACGTCTTTTTCTGCGCGTTTTCTTGCGTTTTCTGCTTGCTGCTCAGCATGTGCACGGACGCGTGTAATTTCGTCTTTGTGCTCTCGCACGGTCACCCTCAACTCACTAACCTCGGCACGCAAGTTGAATAGTTCAACCTCGCACTTTTGCTTTGACATACGCTCCAAGGCAAACGTTTTCTGTGCCTCTTCTTCGAGCGCTTTCAATTTTTCTACTTTCAATTGTTCATTTTCTAATTGCCAACGAAGATCTTCGAGCTGCGTTTCCATGCGCTTCCGCGTATCTATGCTTAGCTGGGTGCTAGAGTGTGACGAGTCTGCGTCGTCGTTTGCCGTGGCTTTAGTAGGGGTTTGAGCCGTTAAGGCGGCCAAAACTTTGACTCGCCGCGTTAACGCCGTGATAATTGCTCTGGGGCTTGTGGTCACATCTGCTCTAAAATGCAATTGAAGGGCGGGGTCATCCAGGGTGGCCTCATCGATAAATACGGAAGCATGCTGTTCTTCTTCTACTGTCTGAATTACTGGCTCATCTATGTTATCCGACGGCGGCGGGGGTGGAGGAGGCGGCAACGTCGCGACGGGAGCCGTCGGGAGGACATCAGCCTCGCTAGTACCACTCGCTTCCTGATTCATGGTGCGTACTGCACCTTCTTCGTTTTTCTCCCGCAATGATTTTTGAAGCTCGTCTAAGGCGCTCAGAGCCGTAGAGCGAGCATCCAACAACACTGGACTCAGTGGACTATTTAAGACACTTTGGGAAACACTATCGTCTTCACCCGTCGGCGGGATGGAAATGACGGGCACTTTGATCTTCGCCGCTTTTGCCTTTTTGCCAAGTGTCGACTTGCCATCGGTGGACGTTTTTGTGGAATGTTTGCGATTTGCAGCGGGTCCGCCGCGGGCTCCAACCTTGGTAGACAGTCTGGACATTCTTTTCGCGGCCAAGACGCCCTGGGCAGCACCTCTCAACGATACCTTCGACACCCGTGCCGTAGACCGTCTGGACAGAGGGACGCGCGCGGCACCCCCCGAAGCTATAGACGCCGATTTTTGCTCCCGCGAAGGCGGCACTGTTCGCGACGATGTTTTGGCTCCACGGGACACATTTCCAGCAGATTTTTTGGCACGAGTTGAGGACGAGGACATTTCAACACCCTAGGCAAAGAGGTTTTGCCCAACCCGTCCGGCTGAGACCAGCGAGAACGACGTGGACAGGGCGTGGACCACGACGCACGACAAAAACCGCGCTACGTCAATCCCTTGTATTTCTGTGCACGTGCTGATGCCACGGTTGGTCCGTTGCCGACTGCACAACACGGCCGCCTCCATCGAGCAACCATCTCCAGACACGCATGTATGGTTGTCAACAATCGAACGATCGATCGACATCCTGCTAGATCGATCGATAGATTCATGGAGGACGATATATGATGATATGATAAAATGATATGATAAAATGATATGATAATATTAGGGTTAGGGTTATGAGTATCGACGATGACTACCAATTACCAATAGACCGTTAAGTAGAAAGTTAGTAGGGGTTTGACAACTTGACTGACCTACTGTATATACCCTACATATAACACTACATAGGATCCCTACCTATCTACCTATCTACAGTACGTAACTACCCTACTTAACTACCCTACCTTCTGGACTGGACGGACGAGGTAGTGATGTAGTCATATAGAACACAGGAGGAGGAAGAGGGAGAGAGCCAGGTACCATGTATATATACACACAGCACTGCATCACACGCCAGCCACCAATTTCACTGAACCCGCACCAGAACACTATATGGGTCCATCTTTCCTGCCAATCCAGTGCTGTGTGTATACTGGGAACGAATGGAGGACAGTGTCGAGGGGGTCGTATGTAAGGTGCTCAGGAATAAATTGACGACCATTTATAATTGTATAATAAGCTTATATGTGCATGCGTGTTTCATGTATTCCTTAGGTTCTTCTCCCGCAGAGGGAAAAACACAACAATACCAATACACAAGGAGAGAATGGAAAGAAGACGCATCATCAACAGACAATGTGGTCAACCACTCGCCACGTTCATCCTTCCCCTCCCTCCCACGCGTGCGTCGGAGGATCGTGGAAGGGCTTCATGTGGCAGTGATTCCCTGCAAGAGAACGATTGCTCAAGAACGCATCGAATCGATTGTATCCGTTTACTACCACACGCATCATGTCGCACCGTAAATTTGAACAACCCCGCCACGGGTCCCTTGGTTTCTTGCCAAAGAAACGTACCCGCCGTCATCAAGGCCGCGTCCGCAGCTTCCCCCCTGATGATCAATCGGCTGCCCCGCATTTGACCGCTTTCATGGCGTACAAAGCAGGGATGACCCACGTTCTTCGATCCGTCGATCGTCCTGGGTCCAAGGTGCACAAGCAAGATGTTGTGGATGCTGTCACGGTCTTGGAAGCCCCCCCGATGATCGTCGTAGGTGTCGTCGGCTACAAAGAAACCACCGACGGTCTCCGCACAGTAACTACCGTCTGGGCCGAACACTTGAGCGAGGAATGTCGCCGTCGCTTTTACAAGAACTGGTACGCATCCAAGCAAAAGGCGTACACCAAGTACGCAAAAAAGGTTGCGGAGAACAAAAAAGATTTTGATGCCGAAATCCAACGCATCAAGGACCATTGCACCGTCGTCCGCGTCGTTGCCCACACCCAAATCAAGAAAGTCAAGTTGCGCCAGAAGAAAGCACATGTCATGGAAATCCAAATTAATGGTGGGGACGTTTCTGCCAAGGTTGACTTCGCAACGGGTTTGTTCGAGAAGAACGTTCCCATCAGCACGGTCTTCCAAGAGAACGAAATGCTCGACACCCATGCTGTCAACAAAGGTCACGGTTTCAAAGGCGTTGTTTCTCGCTGGGGCGTAACCCGTCTTCCACGTAAATCCCACAAAGGTTTGCGCAAAGTTGGTTGTATCGGAGCTTGGCACCCATCGAAGGTTCGCTATTCCGTTGCCCGTGCTGGTCAATCTGGATACCATCACCGCACTGAAATCAACAAGAAAGTGTACAAACTTGGAAAAGCTGGCGATGACAAGTCGTGCTCCACCGAACAGGATTTGACGGCCAAGAGCATCACCCCAATGGGTGGTTTCCCGCACTACGGTGAAATCAACGAAGACTGGATCATGGTCAAGGGTGGTGTTACTGGTACCAAGAAGCGCGTAGTCACATTGACTAAAAGTATGCTTCAACACACCAGCAGACAAGCCTTGGAAAACACCGCCAGTCTTATTAAATTTATCGATACCTCTAGTAAGTTTGGACACGGTCGCTTCCAAACCGCTGCTGAAAAGGATAAGTTCATGGGACCACGCAAGGCCAAGGCTGAAGCCCCCAGGAGAATGGAAGAATAAGCGCTTGCGCATACATGCAAATCGCTGTTGCATTCGCTGCATGCTCCACCCCATTGTCTTAGCGAAGAATAAGGTAACGTGTACACGTAGGTTTGTTCGCTTGGTTTTCAATGGTTACTTTTTTACGTGTATTACTCGTACTCATAAGTATGGTTCCGTTGTTACTGCCTATGATACGACTGTGAATGGTTGTTTGAATATAAAGCAACTATCATAAGATAAGTAAAAGTTACCAGTAATATACGAAGTAGAAAAGACGAAGAAAGAAAGAATGGCTCGTGTAACACAGAGAGTATGCAGCCAAACAATTGGACCACACGTGTTCGAAAAGTTACTCTTTCGACTCAGAATTCGTTTCACCCTCTTTTGATTCAGACTCCGCGTCACCAGTGCTCTTCGACTCTTTCGCACTTCGTAGCGATGTTTCATAATCTTTCTTCTCCTCGTTCATGGCTTCTTTCAATAGCTCGCCTTCCTTGGCATACGAACTCTTGCGCTGTTCATCCTCGGCGGCTAACCGTGCAGGTTCCTCAACATCAAACAGTATATGCGTGGGGGTCCTAATAATTTGAGTCTTCTTCATTCGATCGAGATTCTCATCCGAGACAGCCCCTCCAAGGCGCGATCGGAAGTCTGCTGGTAGGGATCCCTTCGGTAAAACTGGTAGAGGGGGTGTTCCTTTGCCTCCTTCAACAAAAGTTCGAGGGGCTGGGCGGAAAAATCGCTGGTTCGTTTTGATCAGCGGTGCCATAGGCAAAGGCGGGGCGTCCCTTCTATCAGGTGCATTTTCTCCAGGGGCCTCGGGGATAAAGTTTGGCATCATGCCAGAGACTAAACAAATAGGGTTGCAAACAAATAACAAAAGGCAGACATTTGAGACACGCAGAAGACGGCCTCGCTCAACTATCGGACTCTCACGCCTTCGAAGCCCACGCGAACACTTCATGGCTCTCCGGCTGCTCTTTGGAAATATGACGCTGATCTCTTCCTATGTGAAAAAGCATCGAATAAGGTGGTGGCCACAATCCCCAACTTGCAAGAGCATGGAACGGCCGAACCATGTGCGTGCATGCTACTCGAATAACGTTCAAGTAGAGAGAACAAAAGGAGAGAGGGACGGAATAAAAAAAAAAATGTTGCTTGCCCGTCGGACGTCAGTAGTCTTATAGCATGCATGTATAAGCATTGTATTCAGTGCATGATATGATGATGCTATGCATCCCCCCCCCGTTCTTTTCTCTGCGTTTTGCAGCCTGGAAACCTCGATATTCATTGTTGAGGGGTTGAGGGTCCTATACGAACGAATAAGTATAATATTGATAGGTAAAACAGCTGTAATTACGTGGTGCAGGGTCGTATTGACCTCGTTACAACTTACTCTCGGTCGACCGGCTTTCTTCCAAAGCTTCCACCATATCTCGAATAGCAATTTCTAGAAACGAGCAAAAGTCAGCCGCAAATTTCCGCGCGCTTGTCACATTGAAAAGGAGCATGTTTTTGTTTGTGCTGTATGCAACACCCAAACCATCAGGCACAACTTCGCCCCAACCCCACCCTTCGAACAACTCGTGCGACAAATTACTGGTCGAAATGTGCCATGTTTTGGACTTCAAATAGAGTGGGTCTTGAAACAAGCCCGGCAGCTTTTCTCCCGCCTTCCTCAACATGTTTAAACCCATCAAGTGCCTATCACACACCTTCCCAGCCGCAGCTTTCTTAGTATATGCACTGTGTTGACTACAAGCATTTTGAATGGCCAGAGCCCGGTCAGCAGCGCTGGAATTGGGATCGTCCATAGCGGAAACCATCGCTTGAGACGCGGTGGACACCGTGCGAATAGTTTCGGTTCGACCGTGACGAAACTTACGCATCGAAAGCGGCTCGTAGGTGGCACGGCATTCACCAAACATTCGCTTGTAAGCCAATTGTATTACCATTTGCACAAATGCATCGGGGCTGCATCTAAACGTTTTAATTTTTGTACTGCCGAGGCCATGGTACGGCAAGACCGACAAATCATGCTTCGCTACCAGTTGCTGGTATTCGGCCATTGCATTCTGCATGTCCCACAACGAGTCAGTGGAAAGTTGCAGCAGCGTGCTAATGTTGCGAGGGGCATCGCTCGTTCTATTGCGTGCACATTTTTGTTCACTCTGAGCGCTTGGGGAGTTTACGCGCTCAATTAATTTGCGTTCATGAAGCAGAAGAAAATTCGCAACGCCTACCATTGGTTGCCCGTCGTAGTTTGAGTGCTCCCCCACCATCCCTGCTTTTCCATTGCCAAAGATCACTAATTGCATTGATTTATCAAACCAGCGCTGACATGAATCTCCGTGCCACAGGGCACTGTTCGTGTCAGTGCGAGTTACTGGCACTGCATCATCTAGACAAACGCAAAAAATAGCACTTTGAACAACGTCAAGAAACTCACGGTTGCTGGGGCTACTGTCAACCATTCTGCTGCGGGCTGCGGCAAATGCATCGCGGTGTGCTCCCGTCAAACACCCGACATGGGGTTTTGCTTTACCAGAATCTGCCATACGGATAATTGCACTAAACTGCGTCTCTAGCCACTCCGTTTCAAATGGCTCCCACATCCCATCCTTACCTTCGGATGCTTGAAACGTGAAAAATTGACCCTTTCGAATAACGACAATGTGCTGATGGTTCGGATGTTCTGGGGAATAATGAACCGATTGGTCTGAGCCGAACAATGGTATTCGACATGCATTGAACATATACTTGAAAGGCGTCGCGCAACCCGGCCCTATGCAACCAGGAAACTGCGCACGATCGTTTACGTCCACCCCCTGGCAGACCAATTGTCGATATTTCAAGGCACCATGTGTTAACAATGCTGCTCGTAAAACTTGGTCGTTTCGAAAGCCTGTGGGTAAATCTTTGAATGTAAAGAAGTAACTAACGTTAATGACATTGGACATTCGAAATTGCAAGTAGCTACCGACGTTCCACCAGTGCTGCAACCAACTGCTGTTGCCATACTCTTCCGCTCTTTCCAACAGACGCTGGTGCAGCTTGTGCCCCATGCCTCCAGGCTGTAAGAATTCTCGGACATGAGACAGTGTTCGGGCATACTCCTCTTCCGTCGCCAGAGCTTTTACAGACGCAAGGTACGTCTCACATGATGTGTTTAAGTCAGGGACAGGTAGAGGAGGGAGTGCCGATTGGTTCCGATATAGCTTTTTCGACGGATCTTCCAAGTGTAAGTGCTCGCGGTAGTCGCCTTTGAAAATAAATGCACTCTTAGAATTGGTCAACCAACATTCATCTCCTACCACGTGGGTAGGCCCTGTGGAATACGCCATAATGTATTTTTCCGGATAACTTAGGCCGTTTTTTTAGAGTCATCTCTGTGTCCATCTTTGTTTGTCCTCGGTACATCCCCAATGCGTACCCACGCCGTGGGCAATACAAAATCGACCTCATCTTCATCTACATCCTCTCGTCAAAAAATGCTGCTGAGCGCGACGATAGATTAGATACGAAGATACGAACGTAAAATAAAATGCACTACAGTACGACTTGTCCTACGACTTTGTCCTACGACTTGTCCTACGACTTGTCCTACGACTTGTCCTATGACTTGTCCTATGACTTGTCCTACGACTTGTCCTACGACTTGTCCTACGTTCGCTGCTCTCGCTCCACCACACAGTCAACCAGCAGGACAGACAGCTGGTTTCAAATCAGAACATTGACGTACAACAGGCCTGCCTCTCCATTCGTTGGCATGCACACGGTGCCGAAGTACAGTTGTGTGGTAGTGTTGTGAGTTGTGAGTGCGATGATCTCAGAAAGGACTTGTTCGAACATATAGGCATACCGTTGAACCAGGCAAGAACACCACGGAGGACGAAAGTGGACTTTCTTTCTCTCCCAGACAATGGTGTGGGGATGTTGTGCTAGTCAGAATGAACGAAGTTGCCGTTCTTGTATGCACACAAGATGTGTTTCGACGTCATCCACTTCCCGTCACCTCGCCGACCACCTCTCTTCGTTGAGAGGATACGTTTGGGGAATTGCCGGTGGACGTTCGACCACTGGGCTACTTTCCCGGATTCAGAGGTTGAAAAAAACCGCATACAGCGCAATCAAAGTGATCACCATGTCGTCCGCCAAGGCAGGTATGGAGCCTGGCGTGAAGTATATCCTCCAGTGCCTCAAAGAGTGGGGCCCGTTGGGACTGATGAAGAAAGTGTATTATTACGACGAAGTAAAACTTGGCGTGTTAAAAGGTACTGATTTCTTGGGTAACAAATACTTTGAAGAAAAGTCGTGCCAGCACGGCCGCCATCGCTGGGTTGAATACAACCCAGACCTTGGACCTTGGGATAGTTCCCGCATTCCTGCGGAGTGGCACGGTTGGATGACACATATGACTGACAACACAGAATCGAATCCGTCGCACAAGCGCGGTTTGAAGAACAACTGGGCAGCGACCGTCCCAAATGGTTCTGAGCACGAAGGCAGCGTTTACAAACGTCAAGAAATCAATGGTTCCGTAGTTAGACCACGTGGGTACAACATCGGTAGTATTTTTGCAGAACGAGAAGGTATGCAAAAGTTTTGGACGCAGCGTGGGAATCCACTCAGCGACAAGTTTAAACCGCATGACATTAAAATTCATGCTTTCGACCCGAATAATCCAGAAGGCAAGGGACCAAAGGCAACGGACCGTATCCGCGACCTAGGGGAACTTTAAGCGAGGAAGTGTGTGCAGTCCAGCGAGACGAGATTGCCACTCGCGTGTATTTGTCTATTTTCTACTACCCTGTATGTGTACTGTGTATACAAGCCCTTTTTTCCAGAGATTAAAATTTCTGAAAAGAGGGCTTATAACTGAATACGCACTTCCTAGACGTGGAAGTGCGGTACAGTCTAGGAAGTGCGGTCGAGAACTGCGCCTCTCTTTCTTTTATTTGAGACTCTTTCCTTCTCGTTGGGAATTGGGGAATGATGAGAGAGAGCTACTCGTTGTGTATTTGTATCACTAAAATACGCTGCATCCCTATGTTGTTATGGTCTTATCTGGTCTCCTCTATCTATCGACAAACTAACATGGTATTCCCAGTCTAGTCTAACTGATACAAAAGTACAAAATTTTTAATTTTGTAACTTTCAGTTACTCTTGGGTCCATGAAAGATTAAAGATTATAGAGGGGTTTTTTACTTCATACAAAAAAACACTTTTCCGGACCTACAAACAAAAGTCAACTGCAGCTTCGGACAGCAGTGCACACAGCTCAAGTTTGCACTTGTTCCTGTCTCTGCGCGAAATCTTAGAAAGTCTTATCGCGGCATTTTGGAGAAAACGCTTACCCTAACCCTAACGCTTGATTTTTCAAAAAAGGTATCAATTTTGTCATCACAGTTGCGTTATAGAAGGATACAGCTTATGCTAAAGTACTCTGGTTTGACCATTGATCCGTTTGGATATCTATGAGATGTCTAGGTCCACCGGATCAACTTTAAGGAATCGTAAATTACGTTAGTAGGTTTTCGTTTGAACGCAACCTTGGACTCTTACCTCCAGCATAGGAATAGCAGCGATGAACCATACCGGAAATCCGGTATGGTTCTAGTTACGTCTAGAGGATACAAAAAAAGACTGGGCCCCCCAAGGATTCTATTATACGAAACTAACATTCTATCTACTGCGTCGTACAATTTATACACATGATCATGTCTGTAGGTACAGTATGACAGTAGTACGTATGTATGTACGAGGAATATGTATAGGATTTTCTGTGAAGGAAGCATACGGCGCTCCATGCATGTGGGGGGGAGGGGAGGAAGGTGGTAAGACCAATTTTGAAGACCATATGATTGTTCTGCATATTTTGTGGGCCGATCCGAACTCGACCTCGCAACCAAAGCCGTCGCAGTTGATGTATCGGCGTGTACTTAATGAGATGTTCAAATTCAAATAGACATTTAATCAGCGCATCGGCAGGGAATTGGTGGCATTGCGCTCAAGCATTGTGAGGGTCAAAAAGTGGTCCTGACTTGAATATCACTGTCATCTACTGGGGCTTGGGCATCTAGGGTTAAGTTACCTGGCGAGTGCATTCAAGGTTGTAAATAGGCGGTGCCAGGTCCGATTTGTCCTACCCCAATCGATGTTTGTAAAGGTTTGGTTATAATAATCTCAGTACCTGGTTGTCTCCATCGTCACCATCTATTGGAGAAGATTTGATCGGAAGGCGATTTTGATAGTGGCAGCGATCGAGCCGTCTAAACGTCCGTGGGAAATTGGAAAAGGTAATAATGATGGTTCCTTATATACAACTAATGATTGGTGCACAGGAAGATAATATTATATTAATTGCTTTTATGCATCACCATCATATACCTTATGTTGGCATGATGCGCGTGTACACACACATTACTGACCAGGGACAGCAGGCAGTTCGAAAACCATCTGCGGGAGCTTCACAAGTTTCCCACCGTCATCAATGCAGCACAGGACCAAGGATCCTTTAACCAACAAAACATCCCCGCTTGCACCATCGTCTTCCAGGGCTGCTCGCCGCCGGAACACATTTTGCTCAAATGCTACTCGGTAATCACTCTCAATGACACACTCCGTTTTGACAACAATTAGATCTCCAATGGTAGCGCCATTCTTGTAATCCAAATTTGCCGAATACACCGCAAAACTAGCTCTGTGGTCCCGTTTCATAATTGCTAATTGCTTAAAACCAAAGAGCTGGCTTCGGGCACGTTCCATAAACTTCAAGTAGTTAGCATAGTACACCACCCCAGTAAAATCAGTATCTTCATAGTAAATTTCGATTTCAAACTCGCATTTTGCCCTTTGTTTGGTTGTCGCAGCGATCTGCTTTTTCAGAGGTAACCGCCGCCCAACTTTAGGCTTTGGGTCGAGCAACTCACCAAAAGACGCCCGCATATCGACGGTTATCATTTCTGGCAAACCACAAATTTTCATATCCGATGTCACGCACACCATTTGGACTGTACCTTTGACTACTAATGTCTGCGAGTCGTCCCTGTTTATTCTCCACACGGTCTGGTCGAACTCTAAACGAAAAGAGCTTTCAACCGTAGGAATGGTCCGTACTATTAAGTTATCTCCATGTCTTGCAGAACGCTTGAAATCAATTTTCACATTAACGACGACGAAACTTTTCCCGAACGCATCAAAAAGAGACACAAGAGCGTCTTGCCCAAGAAGTTGCTCTCGACCACGTTCAAAATACTTCAAATAATTCGAGTGGTACACAATACCAACGCAATCCGTATCTTCATAATAAATGGTCACGGGTAAAAGCAAGCGAGAATCTATGGTCGTATCCAGTACGGCATTCGACTCTCCGACGAGTGACGACATCGGTAAGATAAATGAACTGGGCAGCTGATATGCAACTGTGCAGGGGCGAGGTATCTGTGATATGCTTTTTATCAGCCCACCGAGAAACGTGGGATCTTGTTCAAGACGGCGGCAACAGCAAAACAGGTGTGCTGGCATGTGTCGTAGATTCCTGTGTCGAAGCCGTCCAACACTCGCTCTCTCTCATTTCTCATTTCATTCTACCCTATCAATATCATGTACGTAACTACGCGTTTGATTCATTGAAGTACACCATCTGTCGATGTGACCCATAGTCTCACAAGTACATACACTTCAAGTAACAAGAAAATATACTGATCTGACGTCACGACCTCTCCAGTGCTTTGGACGGACGACGAGACAGAGTTCACTGTGGCACGGCGATCCGCTGGAGGCTGGAGGACAACTCTTTTACAGAGGACCTCCTACGCGCAATGGTAAGAGTTCGACGAATGCACGCTCCATAGAGAGCATTGTCTAGACAAGCTCTATATTACCCTTACCGTGCGTCGTGCATTGTTTGTGTGAAATGAAGCTATTTTTGCATAACGTCGTGTGCTTTGTTCAAAACTTCATTGGTCAATACATAACACTCTTAGTGAAATGGTTCTGGTACAAGTACACCGGGAAGACGTTCTTGGAGCGAACTCTGACAGGAGGAGCACATAATTATTATATGACAGACTGCGTAGCGCAAGCAATCTTTGAAAGTAGAATGCTCCAAGAATCTGGGGTAGTTGGTTCCATTAAAAGTTGCTCTCCATTTTCTGTCAATTATGTCCTCACAAACATTGTCACTACTAAACGAATAAAACGAAGCGCCTCGTTCCCTCTATTGGAGCGAAACCTACGACTCTGTTTGATAAATTTAAATGGAACGAACGTGGCAGTTCAAATTTTGCGGGATATGAAAACACAAACGTTTGTTAACGAGATTCACGAGGCGGAACTATTTGATTTGTGGAATGTAATGAAACCACAGGATACATTGCCCGGGAGAATATGTACGGAATGGAATCAAATTGGTTTCCAAGGGACCGATCCCAGCACAGACTTTCGTGGAATGGGCTATTTAGGGCTATATTCATTGCTCCAGTTTGCTCGGAGCGACCCTGCTCAAGCGCGGATATTTTTGAAGAAAAGTCTTGGGCCTGTAGGCAACACAATGAAGTTCTACCCGTTTTCCTGCTGTGGAATTCAAATAGGATTTTTTCTGTCGCAACTGATTGAAGAACGAAAAATGGATCGTTGGTTTTACACAATCGAACAAGTTGAAGACAAACGGGCGAAGAGTGTACAACGCAGCGCAGTGCTCGATGTGTATAATAGCATTTTTCGGCAATTGTTTGCTTTGTTTGATGAATGTTGGCGAACTGGAAACCCAGAAAGCGTGATGGATTTTGGAAGAATATTTGATGGTTTTAAGGAGAAGGCGACAGATCGATTTTGTGGTAAATCCAGTACTTTCTAAGATTATTGTTTTTTAACCTACTGATCATGCTGCACGATCTCGAGTCTTAATGTAACCCAAGGCACTTTGGGGTATAACCGAGTACACATACCGACAAGAGCTTCCGCGTCATTACGTACCGCCTTTCAGAACGACAGTCGCCGTCACAGTCATTTCCTTCCTGGCGAGAGAGGGCAACAAGCAGTTCCTCAGTTCGCATCGACCAAGCGTGCGCTGGCCTCCAGCTCGGCGAAGGACCCCGGAGACTTGGCCTGGAGCACACGACCTTTCCGCCCCATGGTCGCGTAGGCAGAAAATGTGCAAGCATGCCCTTGCAGACGAAACCTGTTTCATAGATCACAAAATAATGGCCCGCCGCGTGGCGTGTCCCCCGACGCCTGTCTCGCACAATTGGAACTACTATCATCAGATTCTTGAACAAAAGGATAACACAGGGTATATAGCAGGAATCCTGATGACTGATGATCATTTCATAGACACGATACGATCGAAGCATTCTTTGGAGTTAGAGTTAGGGTGAGGTCAGTTTGGCATACGTTACCCTTTTCATGGAGGGAGGGTCGCATGTGCATGGGTAACCACCTCTGAAACATAGTGGTTCACGCTTACGTGAACAAAAAAACTGAACTAGAACATGTATTTCGGGGCTCTAGACGAAAGAGAATGTCTTTACAACGGGTGGGCTCGGTCGAGTCATTCTTTGGTGGCCTCGGAAAGGAGACCGCTGCGACTAATGAAGACTCGCCGACTAGTGCTGCAAACATGATAAAGTCGCTGTGGGACAATGACAGCAGTTGGGCATGCACAAACATTCGCCACGTTAAAAACTTGGTAGGACGTGACCCGGGATCGATAAACAGACCTGGTGGGACATTGCAAGAAATTCCTCTTGTCTACGCAGTTCGAATAATAAAATGTTCCTGTGGTATCAAAAAATGAATAAACATTTTGAATACGGTGTGTATTAAATGAATAGCAGCCATAAAGAACCTAGCACCATTTGTTAAAAAGAATTCTTTTGGCATACCTTCAAATATAAAATCAATTCCAAACAGTTCAATCGTTTTTAACAACATTTTTAAAAATACCTTGGAAGGGAACAATTACCCCAGCCTCAGACGAACAGTGAGAACCTATTGGGACAAATCCTAAGAGCATGCACGATATACTGAGGACAGACGGCCATAGAAGCTATGTCCAAATAGAACAAAGAAATGCTGAGGCAATTGAACAGTGATCCTACTCCTACTCCTAGTCCTCTCAAAAACAGTAATTCTAACACCAGCCCTCAGGAAAAAAACAAAAAAATAACAATCAAGTAAACCACAAATCAAGGATCCCAACACTATCAACAATCCTACCTAGTATCACTCCAAATCTTCCTAATCCTAATCCTAGTCCTAGTGCTAGTCGTAGTCCTACTCCTACTCCTAGTCCTAGTCCTCTCAAAAACAGTAATTCTAACACCAGCCCTCAGGAAAAAAAACAAAAAAATAACAAAAACATACTATATAATTTGTTTTTTTTAAATTAGTCATAAAAGAGTATGTTTGAAAAACATTCAAAACATTTCCACACGAAACTCACACATCCTCCTGGCTCTCTTTGCAACCATCTGGGAGTTCCCAAACAGCTTCCCTGGTCTCATCATTGTAGTAGAATTCCTTCCCAGATTCTGGATCCACCGCTTTCAACCACTTCAAAGCCTTTCCCGATTGCTCACCACTTTCCTCCTCCGAGTGCTGCTGCTTCCTTTTCGCTTGGAGTTTGAACGAGGCTATCCTTCTGATTTTCTCCCGTCGATCAGCATTGCTTCGTGCCCGCACAGTCCTCATCTCGACCACCTTGGCCTGCCACTCTAGCTCTTTCGCTGCAGCCTGCCTTTTTCGCCGCAGAGGGTTCTCGACCATCCCCTTTCCGATCCTTTTGCTCCCATGCAGTGGGTTATCAAAGGTCTGCTTCCTAACCAACGTTGCCCGGAATGCAAGGGGGTTTAAGTGGACACTGTTACGGCGCTGGGTATTCCTTCGCATGCGATCAACCATTTTCGTCTTCCCGCAACTCATGACATCGAGAACAAACAGCTTTATGCTCACCAGTTTGTTCCTGAACTGGTACAAGCAAAAACACAGGAACCCAGCATTCAGCGCGACCACACAAACAAGGAGAATGGAGCACGCCACCTCCTGCTCACTGCTGCAGCGTTGG
>JACKZZ010006315.1_pt1 | contig 29376 bp, 46 predicted proteins | sample 8027871 | NCBI WGS metagenome assembly JACKZZ01 (sample SAMN15724774, study PRJNA655200) | protist metagenome | isolation source: fluorescence activated cell sorting (FACS) single amplified genomes of... | place: USA: West Boothbay Harbor, Gulf of Maine | collected 2000-07-19
AATCAGAGAGTTTGAAATGTTATTGAAAAAGTATAACGGAGTCAAAGCACGACATGGATATTATAAGTTTGATGACATCCAAGTCATATCTGCTGGTGAAAGAGACCCCGATGCAGATGACACTAGTGGAATGAGTGCATCAAAACTAAGAAATCTTGCACAAGAAGGGGACTTTAATGCATTTGCAAAAGGTGTTCCATCATCCAATAACTCAGATGTTAAAGGTCTTTACACTGCAGTAAGAAGAGGAATGGGAATCGTAGAGTCGACACTACCATCTTACATGCAAGAGGACTTACTTAACGAAGGAGTCTATGACCAAGGTATATTTAAAGCAGTATTTCTAATGGGTGGGCCTGGAAGTGGTAAATCAGAAGTGGTTGATGGTCTTTCCCTTAAAGCATTAGGACTTAAGTTAGTCAATACAGATAGTGCATTTGAGAAAGGTCTTAAGAAAGCAGGATTATCATTAGACCTATCTAAGAACTTTCTTAAAAACTTAATCTTATCTTTATGAGTTAGGGGATTTTTCTTTGTATCAGTTGAATGTGATGTAAAAATTAAAGGAGTATATCCAGCAGATTCTTGTTTGAGTTTGTCTACTAACTTAGCATGACCTGTTGTAGGTGGATTGAATCTTCCAAATGAAAACACTGCACCCTTACCAGTTGCTTCTGTTAAAAAGTTATTAAATGTCTTCATTAGGTATTATCCTGTATTTAAGTAAAGGTTTTCCATTGATTGTAATGTCTCCCTTTTCATTCTTACCAATATCTTTAACAACAACTTTCTTGTTCTTAAACTTACCACCAAGTATAGTATCACCTATATTTATAGGAACTCTAATATCTTCATTGAACTGACTAAATGTTTTCATTACTTATCCCAGTCCTTTGCAACAGTAAAGTTATTGAATGCAAATTCCATTCTATCTACGAGTTTTACTGCTTTACCATTAGTATCAATTGCAACATAACCTTCGGGGTTTACCGTTTCAAATCCTGTTGCAGTCTTCTTAAAAGTACCGATTGATTTGACTCTGTTTAATGCATTGATAATAAGTTGTTTTGATATCACTAATCCATTCATGAATTTAGTTAATGCTTCTATAGTTGTTTTAAGACCTCTAAGTTCTGCATAGACTTGTTCACCAATCTCTTGTTTGATTTGTTTAGTCTTTTCCATTTTAACCTTTGCAACTACTTTATCTCTCCAGTAGTTTTCAAAGTGTTTTAGATATCCCTCATAGGTTGGGTTAAATTTTCCTTGTCTGATTTGTGAATTACAGTATGTCTTATAAGATGCACCAGCACCTTTTGCATTAATCATCTCTTGCACTTTTTGAAATTTAACTAAGTTCGGTTTTGTAATCTTATGGAATTGTTTACCTGTTGCACTTAGTGTTTGTGTTAACTTTAATGTTTCCTTTGCAGTCATCGAACCTTTACCACTGACATCTTTATATGATGCATCATCTACCCATACATCACTGCTCTTACCTAACTTAGATGTATCTGCACCGAATGATGCACTTAGTGTTTCGATACTAGTCCCCGAGTAAGTTGTGTGAAATACTATTCCTAGTTTTGCACGGTCAATTTCTTTACCCACATCAGAATCTTTCTGAACTGCATATAGAATAGTGTTTGGTTGGAATGTGATGAAATCTTCACCATCAATGGTCTTGCTATCTTTATCATCAGTGAACATTAAATCACCCTGTAAGATAGGTATGGACATGTATATGGATGGTAGATTGGGACTTATCTTCGACACTACATCAGCAAATGACAGTAAAATCCAATCCTACAAAAAGAATCTAGATGCACTTGGATATGAATCTAAGATGATTTATGTTCAAACATCACTAAAGAATGCACAATCTAGAAATCAAGCGAGACCTCGTAAAGTTCCACCCGAAATTGTTACTCAAGATTGGAACAAATCAAATGCAAATGCCATTAAATTACAGAAGATGTTCGGTAGAGACTTCATTAAGATAGAGAATGATGATACACTTGATGCACTTAAAAAGAAGACAAATGGTCTTTATGGTAAACTCATGTCATGGACTGGTGTATTCCCTAACAATAAAGTTGCAATCGCATGGAAACAACAAGAGTTACATTTAAAAAAGACTAAATAGTATTATGGATTTATTAAACGACATATTAAAGACACAGAAACTTGCACGAGAGGATAAGATTAAGACTTTCCAAACAATGTTTTCTGAAGAACCCGTTGCAGTTAAACAAGCTAATATAAAAGCACAACAGGTTCAAGAGTTGGAAGACCTTAAACTCAAACAAGAACAAGAACTTGAAGCATTAAAAGACAGACATGAAAGAAGTAACAAGAAACTTGGACTAGAGAAAGAGAAAGAGTCCGAGAATGATGCAATTCAAAAGAAAAGAGATGCAGACAGAAAGGCAAACGAGTCATTCAAACCCGACACAATGAAAGGATTTGAAAGAGTTACCGACCTATATGTTCAGTTCAGAGGTGATGAGAAACAATCTAAGAAAGACTTTGAAATGGCAAAGAAAATTGTATCTACTTACAGTAAGAAACATAAATTAGATATCAAAGACAATCCAAGAAATAAAGTATTTGGAAGTCCTGAAGAAGGTTCAAGTGCATATAAAGTAAGTATCTTTGCAAAACTTACTAAAGATGCAAAACACGATTTGAGACCATTATATACCGAGTTATCTAAGTTAAAAACTGCAGAAGACCACGGTATTGGTATGGCAAAACCACTTAAAGAAAGTAAGGTGACTTGTCCCGAATGTGGTGGAAAAGGTTGTGACCATTGTGACGATACTGGTTATCACATAAAGGAAGGTAAGTTAGTAACTTCAGCTGTAGATATCATTAAATTGATTACTAAAAAGGTTGCAGACAGATTAGAAAAAGAGTATAGTAGAAATCCCGAGAAAGGTCTTGGTATGATTAACACTATCGGTTCAATGGTTGGACATAAAGTTACAGATAAAGAACAACAAAAGGGTAAGTTATTCCTTAAGTTCGGTGAAGAGTTAGAAGAAGGTAGGATGCAGGATGCAATTAAAAAGGTTAAAGGACTAACGAAGAAACAATTAGATGCCCTTCAATCAATACCTCAGACACAACTTACAGTACTTGCACAACAATTAAGTTCACTAGTTATGGGTGAAGAAGAGGTTGAAGAGAGTTATGCAAAAGATAGAGCTAAACGACTTAAAGATACTCTTAAGAAACATGATAAGAGAATGATGAAGTCTGCAAAAGACTCTATTAAGAAATACGAAAAAGGTAGGAAAGAAGAAATTGACGAAGATTTTATGAGTTTTCTTGCAGTTGCATTACCAGCTTTTATGGTAGTAAATGCAGCCGCATTTATAGGTCTTATAGCATCCGAAATGACAGGATTTGATATTGTTGGTAAAACTGAAAAGGCATTAGAAAACATAAAAAGTAAATTTAAAAGAAATAAAAATTATAAACCTTCAAAAAGTGAACTAGAAACTCTTACAAAAATTGGTCAGGAAGTTAAAAAGAAAGACCCTAGTGCATACAAGAAAGCAGAAGCAAAAGCAAAAAGTATGAAAGAAGAGACCGAAGTCGAAGAAGACAGAGACTACAAAAAGGAGTATGAGAACTACCACTCAGACCCCGAACAAATTAAAAGAAGAGCAAAGAGAAACGAAGCACGAAGAAGTTTAAAGAATAGTAAGAAACTTACTTCAGATAAAGATGTACATCATAAGGATAACAACCCTATGAACAACGACAAATCTAATCTAAGTATCGTTACTCAAAATTATAACAGAAAAGAACCTCGTATGAGGGACAGACTAAAGGAAAAGGGGTGTTTACCAAATGGCAAAAGGAAATAAAACAGATAACGGAGTTCACGAAGTAGGGACAGAGGAAACTCGTCTTGCATATCAGAACGATACTCCAGGCCAACAAGTTGAAGAGTATCTATCTCAGATTGCACTTCAGAATGAAGAAAAAAAATCCGAAAGAAAGAAGAATTTCTCTCAGGTTTTTGACAACCCTTTAAAAGGATTCCCTTACAACGAAGCATTTGAAGTAACCGATTTAGGTGAAGATTACAAAAAAGTAATCAAAATGTATCCAAGTGATAAAGACTGGAAAAAACTCATCACAAAACATAGAAAAGCAATTGACGATTTCAGAAAAAACAACAAGGATTTACCTTCTAAAGTAGAAGACGAATTACTAGGTTGGGCATCACAAACTGGTGAAGTCAGTGGTAAACACGATGCAGAAGATTTCATAATTTCAATCCTTGATGAATCAACAATTTCAGAGAACTATAGAGAACTTGCAAAACACGGTATGGGTGCAGAAACTAAGAACTCAATTAAAGTTGGTACAGAAGTAGATTACTACCAAAAAGATGGTGCAAAGTACATGGGTAAAATCACTAAGATGTCAAGACAATCTTACACTGTAAGAGATGACAAGACTAAGAAAGACCATGAGTTCTTCTATCATGACAGAATTAAAGCTGCAAAACTTCTTAAACAAGGTGACAATTTAGGAGAAGGTACATTCTCTGTTAAATTAAACAAACCATATAAAAGAGGTGATGAAGAAATGTATATGGACATCATCAAGAAATATGGAGGCAAAAATTTAAAGTTTTCACCACCAAAGGGTAGAGACCTCGAATTAGACATAACTTTCGATGGAGGTGATGTCAAAAAGATAAAGTCCAATCTTCCAAATAAAGGTAAAGGTTCTGAATGGATATCAGAAAATGCAGACATGGTACTCCATGTTGATGATAAACTTCAAACAAATCTTGTTGTTAAAATGGCAAATAAATTCGGACTAAAATCAAAGAAAACTAAAATTTCTTGGTCAGGTAAAGACGGAGTTGTTGTATCAGGTGATTCAGATAAATTAAAGAAGTTTATGTCATCAGTTGAAGATGTGTTTAAAGAAGAAACTATATCAGAAGATGACCCTTGTTGGAAAGACTACAAACAAGTAGGAATGAAGAAGAAGAACGGAAAAGAAGTTCCGAATTGTGTTCCTAAAGAAGAAATTGAAGATGAATCAATCGATGAAAAGGTAGACCCTAAAATTCTTAAAGCAATTGAAGTTGCAATGAAAATGGGTGGAAACATGACAGGTGCTGTTAAAGCAATTGAGAAGATAAAAAAAGGTCTTTCAAAACATAAAGATGTTTCAAATGCACTTAGATATGCAAACGAAGAAGTTAATATGTCTCCAATCAAAGTTGTATTCAATGAGGGTATGTCTAAACTATTATCCCCAGCACAACAAGCAGGTGTTCTTAAGAAATGGAATGAACCTGAAGACTCAACATTTGCTAAAGAAGTATACAGTAATGCTAAGATAGCAAACAAGAAAGACTTCATTGTTACTTCACATCCAGTTAAAGACGGAGACTATTACTTATCACTTTTAGGTAACAAAAAGGAAGGGGAATTAGATAACGAATTAGTCAAAGCAAACACAAACATGAATGCAGATATCAGAAAGATATGTGCAAAATGGTCAAAATCCAAAGACAGGGGTTACAATCCTGCTGGAATGGCATACCTAGAAATTGAAAAAGAACTTTGTGATAAGAAGTATAACAATTTTGCAGCTGCCGATACAATGGTAAGAGATGTTGTATGGGGTATGGTAGAAGACTTAATGAAAATGAAAATTATTTCTGAAGGGACTCAAAAAGAAGACACAGTTATTACTGAAATGTCTGCAAAGTCATTCAATCAAAAAGCAAAAACAAAACCAGTTAGAAAGTTACCTAAAGTAAAAGTCGAAGAAGGTGTTATGGATGCAGAACCATTAAAGGATAAGTATCCTTTCCAAAAGAAATTCTCAGTAGAACAATCATTCAGAGAAATGTTCGAAGAAGAACTGAAGGAAGAAACGATTGTTTATAGAGTTAAAGGTATACAGAAACCTGAAACAGATAAGTTTAACCAGTCTGCAAAGATGATGAAGTTAAAGATATCGTTTAAGAAGCAAGGTAGTGATACTCATGTAACTATGACTGGTAATAAGAAACAGTTAAGAGACTTTGACTCAGTTGCAAGAGGTAAATCATCATATGGTGACCCATCTTCAGTACAACACTTTGACGAGAAATAATATGAAATCATTAGTACAAGTAATCAAAGAACATAACGCAGGTGTAAACTTAGACGAAGACTTAATGGTCGAAATGGTAAATGTAAACAAGTTAAGAGAGTTGCCAGATAACATTCAGAAACAAATCATGAGTGCAAAAAAGGAATATGATTCTACATGGTCGGGTGTATTTGTTCCTATGGGTGATGAAGGTACTTCTCAAAGAAAAGAATACGAAAAAAGAGGTACAGTATTTAAAGCTGCATCTAAAAAGTATAAAGCACTACTTACAAAACATAAAGTAATGGCGAAGTAATGAAAACATTTCATGAACTTGCTGTACACGAGACAGTTGATACATTACAAGAGGATGGGACTAACCTATTAGACAACCCCTTTAGATTGGGTTCTATGATGTATTTTGAGGTCATCAAAGAAGCAAGGAAGAGACTTGCAGAAGGAAGGTATCGTTTAACGGAAGTTGATAAAAATATTATTGAAACCGATTTAGGGGAGTTTGATGTCCATGAAGGTAATCTAGTCCCATTAGATTGTCCTATGATGGAAGAGGATGATAAAGAAGAAATAGGAAAACCTAAAAGAGGTGGTGCTAAAAAGTTTTATGTGTTCGTTAAAGACGGAGATAAAACAAAAAAAGTCTCATTCGGTGCAAAGGATGGTGGTTCAAAGTTATCTGTTAAGTTAGATGACCCCAAAGCAAGAAAAGCCTTTGCAGATAGACACAATTGTGATACTGCAAATGACAAAACAAAACCAAGTTATTGGTCATGTAGATTACCCTCATATGCTAAACAACTCGGATTATCGGGTGGTGGAAGCTTTTTTTGGTAAACCCTATATACTAGTATGGAAAAAGAATTATATCACACTTTCAAGAAAGATGAAAGAATGGCAGAAGTTTATAAGACTTCAAAAGGTTTTGAAGTAGAGTTATATGAGCAGAATAATTGGAGTGCAACTAGAAAAGTGCATCAACATTCAGAAACATATGCAGAGAATACTGCAGAGAATTGGGTAGAAAAGGTATTTAACCTAGAACCCGAAGATAAAGGTTATTATGGATACAGAGAAAAATCCGATAACTTTCATCCCGACTTAGACTAAATGAAAACCAAACCTTACAGTGAAGAGGTTATAGAACAACACGGAACAGGTACAAAGTTCATTATTAGAACCTTTACCGATTCTGTTGAAGAAGAAGAACTTGTATGGCATAGAGACCGTGAGTCTCGTAAAGTGCATGTTCTGAAAGGACGGGAGTGGAAGTTACAACATGATGATACACTTCCAATTGAATTAAACATAGGAGAAGACCATTATATACCCAAAATGACCTACCATAGGTTAATAAAAGGTAAAGATGACCTAGTGGTTAGGATACAAATTACATAAATAATAACATGAGTTACAAATCAGAAAATTGGCATCAGAAACTTGCAGAAGTTCGTGGACATATTGCTAGAAGAGAAGGGTCTTTAGAAAAAACTGCAGATGAAATTATTAATGATGAAATTAATTCATTAATAGAAGACTTTAATACAGAAGAGAATCTACAAGAGGTCACTGATAAAGAGGTTGATGCATTAAAGAAATTGTCTAAGGACATGCAGTCAGTTCTAAAAGGATATCAGTCTATCGTAAAGATGGGTGACAAAGAACTTAAGGACAGTAAGTATAATAAAGATTATGAAGCAGTTCTTAAAGCAAGAGACACCATTTTCTCTTTGATTGGTAAAGTAAACACTCAAAAGATTATGAATAAAGAAGAAGTGGAAGAGAAACTATCAGTTGAAAAATCAATTGAGAAACTTACAGAAAAGAACATGTTAGGTAGACTTGCAAAGTCTATGGAACTTAATGAAGACAACAAGGAAAAATTATTCGAGTATTTCGATAAAGGGGAATTAGAACAATGAACACATTTAAAGGAATCGGATTAGGTCTTTCAGATTCACTAATCGAAGCTTCGAAAAAAGTTGTAGAGTCATCTGCAGAATATAAGAAGTTTTTTGATGGTGCACTAAAGAAGTTTGGAGTTACATCACCAGCAGAACTTGATGATGCAAAGAAGAAAGAATTCTTTGATTACATCGACAAGAACTACAACTCAGAAGATGAGGCAGGTAAAGATGGTAAAAAAGAATCAGTCAAAGAAGGTGAATTACCACCTGCATTGCAAAAAGCAATAGATAAGAAAAAAGACAAAGAAGTTAAAGAAGAATGTGGTTGTGGAACGACACCATGTGAATGTGAAAAGGGATAAAAAACTTAAAGAATCACAATGGATAAAGTAGATGCAAGATTAAAGGTCTTTAGAGAAAAGATTAAAAGACTTGGATATGCAAAACAAGATGCCAAGGCAGTAAACAAAATCTATGAGAAAATCGGTGATTTTGGGATGATGTCAGATGCAGGTAATAAAAAGATTGCAAGAGCAGTCCAACAGTCTAAGACTGAAAAGGAACTTAGACAAAAAATAGAAAAGATTTCGACTATGGCAGGTGGAAAGTATTCAGAAGCATCAGAAGATGAGGTTATGGATAATGCAATCAATGCCCTTTCAATGAAAGGTGCAAGTGGTACACAGTCATGGGCAGATAAGAATGTTATGGTTCAATTAGGAAACTTTAGGGATTTAACCAAAGACGGTGAAATCTCTACAGACGATAACAAGAAGAGTAAGGTCAAAGCGGATGATGCAGCTAAAGTTTATAACACTTTAATGCAGGTTAAACCACCCGTTAGGTCTAAATACATACAGTTACTACAGAAAGATGTTAAATCTTTCAAAAAGACTTTTGATACAATATTAAAAGTCGCCAATCGTTAATTTAGGAGATAAAAATGGCACTATGGGGAATTATATCGGGTTCAGAGGCAAAACCTAAGTACTTGACACAAGAAGAAAAAAACAATACCTATGCAGTTGACGCTGGATGGGAAAAGAAAAAAGTTGTAGGTTCTAGAACCTTAACTGAATTATTAGTTGCAGTTGGTTCAAAAACTGTAATGACTACTGCATTAGCAGAAGCAACAATCTCATCTGTATTCTTTACAGACTCAGCATATGCTCAAGCAGATACTGGTTCAGTAACTATATCATGGAATGAGAAAGTTGATATCACTAACGGTGCAACATTAGTTGTAACTGGTTCAGTAACAGGTGCGATAACAGCAACTGCAGCTGCACAGACTGGAACTAACACTGGAGTGTTTAGCTTCACAGTACCTAGTCAAACTGAAGACCTATCAATCGGTGCTCAGACTGTAAGTGGAACAATCGTAGACGCTGGAACTTCAACTGTATCAGACAAAGTGTTTGTTGCTGGTGATGTAACATCATCTGCTATCTCAGTAGCATAATAAACTGTAGGATAAAACATGAAAAACTTTAAAGAATTTATGATTGAAAACTCAGGGTTATCAACAGAACATAGACCTTACGACCTTTCAGATGAAAGTGTTAAAGCAAAAGTGAATGCAGTATTAGGACATACTGCAACAGTAGAGTTCATGACTGTGGAAGCAGCTCTTGGACAACTTAATTCTAAATTATCCCAATTAGGATTAACCAAAGAAGTTGGTGGTGAAGCATCACCTGAAAGAGAAATGGATACACTTGATGTTAACGAGTCAGGAACACATACAATCTCTTATAAAAGAATGGAAGCATTTGGTAAGTCAGTTGACACACCACATGACGAATTCGAAACTGGTAAAGAATCTTACAACTTATCCCTTAAAGTTGAAAGATTAGAAACTGGTTCATATAAAGTATACGGGTCTTTAGTTTAAAAACCTCTAGTTGAGTCCACTAAATAAAAGGTGGACTTAACAACATTATTACATTATGAAACTCTTTGATAAACTCACCGTAAAAAACTTTAATGCATATGCACTTGTGCATTATGACGACCCACAATGTGAAGATATGGAAGATTTTCAAGAAGACCTTCGTAGATTCAGATATCTCAAACGACTTCTCCACAGATACCATGAAAGTGGTGAAATGAGAGAACGATTAATGTTAAACCATGTAATAACTATCTTTAATGTATTCGGATACGAAGCATCTATGAGAATGTTAAGATTCAAAATTAAAGACGATATATATTGGGGAAGTATTAAAACAATGTTGTTGTATCTTGGATATGTAGACTCAGAATACGAACCTAACATACCCGTTGATGATGCATTGAAAACCCGATTAGAAGATTTATAGTAATCTGCCGGCATAGCTCAGTTGGTAGAGCAACTGATTTGTAATCAGTAGGTCGCGAGTTCGACTCTTGCTGCCGGCACCAGTATTCAAAACACCTAAATAGTTATATGGCAATTATCGATACACTAATAGTATTCAGAATTCTTAAACTACTTACAACAAAGTGGGAAAAATTTAAGGCCTTTGAATTGGGGATTATAGATAAGAAGGGTTCAAGAATTCATTCAAAATCAATTGAGACTACTGAAGAAAAGAATGCATATGACCTTCTTCATAGATTAGTATTTAATCTTAAAAGACTTCTTAACAAAGTACCCTTCGGTAAGACTGCGTTTGCATCATACGCTGTTGCATTATTACTCCTTAAAGAACACACAGAACTCAATGAAGACCAAATGGAAGAGTTATGTGAAAAGTTCTATGTCCACTTAAAAAGAGAAGGAGTAGACATTGCAGAACTCTTAGATGAAAGTTTTGGAATAGGACAGTTAGACATTAATAAAAATTATAATCTAAGAAGACAGTTAAAAGAACAGAACGACACTATCTACCCTGAAAAAACGGAAGTAAGTATCCTTGCAGAACACTCCAATGTGTTTGGAATTTTAGTTTATGTGGGATATATTGGAGAAGACCGAGTATTGGTAACAGCAGATGACATATTCTAAAGATAACAAGTTAAATAGAGAAGCATTAGTAATATCCAAAGAACATTCAGGACAAGTTGCATATCCAACGATAGGTCTATCTATGTTAGCAGGTCTATCATACTTGGGTGTATTGTTCAGTTTTGCAATGGGGTATTTATCACCTATTATAACAACTCTTTTTTTATCCTTTCTAACCTTTACTGCATATACCCCTATGCATGAAGCAGTTCATGGAAACATAGGTGGTAATAAAAAGTTAAATTGGTTAGACAAAGTCATAGGTTATCTTATGGCACCAATTGTTGCAATACCATTTACTTCACATCAAAAAGAACACTTCGCACATCACAAACACACTAATGGTGAAGGCGACCCTGATGTGCATATTAAGAATCTTTTTGATTCACCAAAAGATTTTCTCAAATCAACAATTCAGGTTCTCAAGACACAGAATGCATATGTATGGAATACATTTACAAAAGCTGAGATTGGTGTAAGTCTAGGTTGGAGACTTCTCTTCATTTACTTTACAGGATTGATTAGTATTCCAGTATTACTTTTTGGTTGGTTTGGTGGTGCATTTCTAACAATTTTTCTTTTAAGTTATTTACCTCATCAACCATACGAGAATACTAAAAGGTGGGAGAATACAAACATAAAATTATTTCCGATACAGTGGGTGGAGAATTTGATATTCCAGCATAACCTACACGCAGTTCATCATCTATTTCCAAGAATACCCTTTTATAATTACAGAAAAGTGTTTGAAAAAATAGAACCAAGCATGAGAATTAAGAAGACCCCTATTGTGAGAATTTTTGACCTATGAAGACTAAAGATAAAAGAAAAGACGAACAACTAAAACAATGGGAAGATGCAGCTATAAATGCAACAGGAAGTGCAACATCAACAGATGTACCTATTGTGAAGAAAAAGAAGAAACACGAACCATCCAAGATATTTGATTTGATTCGTAGAAAATAAACTATGAAATATTTGAACTACCTAGCCCTTGCTACATCTATCGGTATTGCATCTATCGCTGCATACTTTTCCGTTATAGGTCTTGCTACTATATTTGCAGGGTCATTCCTCGGTATTGTTATCATGGCAGGTTCATTAGAGTTCGGTAAGATTGTCAGTGCAGCCTATCTACATTTGTTTTGGGATAGACTTAACTACTTCAAGTATTACCTAGTGTTCAGTGTAGTAGTGTTAATGTTCATTACATCCCTTGGTATATTCGGTTACCTATCCAAAGCACATTCAGACCAAACAGGTGATACTGCACAAGCACAATCAGTGGTTACTCGTATCAACAATGAAATCCAAAGAGAAGAGAACAAGATAACAACCTATGAAGATAGGATTACATCACTGGGTGGTTCTAAGATAGATGTCAGTGCATCTATAGGACAACAGGAAGAGATAAGAGACGGTGCATGGGACAGAGTACAAGGTGACATCGACTATGCAAAGGGTCAGATAGAATCCCTTAGAGGACAACTCACGACACTTGACACTGCAGTCAATGAACTAAGGAACAAAGGTGTAGAGGTAATCACTACAGATGATGGTGGAATATTTACTGGTTCAGAACAAGAGACCATTGACTATGTTGCACAAGCAAACACTTTGTTCGAACAACAGAAGGGTCAGAGAGAACAGATAAGAGAAGACATTGCAGAACAACAAGGTAACATAGACAAGTACAGGACACAAGCACAGGATACCATCAATGGTGCAAATGCAGAGATTAAGACACTGCAACAGTCATCCACTGGAGATGTGGATGCGATGATAATAAAAACTGAAGAATTTAACTTGTTGATTGATGAATCTTATGATACAATAGATGTATTAAAGTTAGAGAAGTTTGATTCAGAACAAATCATACTTACATTAGAAAGAGAAGTAGGCCCTATTAAGTATATTGCAGAGATAATATACGGACAAGAGGACAGTGTCAAGTATCTTGACAATGCAGTTAGATGGGTGATATTCATGTTAATCTTTGTGTTTGACCCACTTGCAGTGTTACTACTAGTGTCATCACTTGCAATGATAACAAGAGCAAAGGAAGTAATAGAAGAGAAAAAACCACCCGTAATTGAACAAAGATATGTATTACAAGTACCAAAGAATAGAGTACAGACTGTTAAAATAGATAAATAAATAAGTTAACATAACCCCCCAATTGGAGAAAATAATGACTGGAGAAGAAGTAACAAGTACACTAACCCCAACAGAGATTCACGCATTCTTAACCGCTAATCCACCTACTGCACCTGATGGATACGCAGATATGGCAGCAGATGATGCTAAAGCAATAGCACATGTTGCTAACTTAGAGGCACATACAGCTGAATTAGCAAAGGTTCAGGATAAGATAGATAATCCGTTTGTTCCTGAATAATAATCAGTAAAACTCACTAGTAAATAACATTAGTATCATGTATAATGGTACTAATGTTATGGTTAGAAAGAAAGTATTTAAGTTTAGTTATATCCTCATTGGATATGGCAAAATGGAAGGGTGATAACACCCTCAATCATCGATGTCTCTATTGTGGAGACTCATCAAAAAACACTTATAAAGCAAGAGCATACCACTTTGTTGTGGAACAAAGCTTTATTTTCAAATGTCACAATTGTGGTAAATCCACCTCGTCTATAAATTTTATCAAAGACCATTTCCCAACTACTCACAAAGAGTATATTAAAGAATGGTTGAAAGAGAGTGGTCGTAAACCAAAAAAACATGCAAGTGGTCATAAGATACCAAGTGCAAATGCATTCAAGTTTGTCCCAAAAAAAGAATTCATAAATAAAAAAGATACTATGACAATTGAAAATTTGAAAATTATTATGAAACCATGTAGTGAGGTTTCCGTAGCAAGAGACTACCTCTCAGAGAGAAGAATACCCGAAAAACACTACAAAGATTTATGGTATACTGATAAACCTCAAAACTTAAGTTTCTTATCACCTAAGTATAAGGATAGAGTTTTGGGAACAGACCCAAGAATTGTTTTACCTTTCTTTGATGAGGAGGGGGAACTCATAGGTCTAAGTGGTAGAGCAATCAACGACTCACCACTAAGATATTTAACTATGAGATTCCGAGATGACCTTCCACTCATTTTTAACCTACATAAAGTGGACAAAACTAAAACTATCTATGTCACAGAAGGCCCCATAGACAGTTTATTCCTACCCAACTCTATTGCAGTTGCAGGTAGTGATTTTAAAAAAATAGATAAGAGTATAAAAGAAAACTCAATACTCATATATGACAATGAACCTAGAAACATTGAGATACTAAAAAAACTAGAAGAGGTTATAAACCTTGGATATAAAGTATGCATATGGAATGATAAAAAAGTTTATGGATTGAAAGATATCAATGATATGGTTATTAACGGATTGACAGAAGAAGAAATAATAAGTATAATAGATGATTGCACATACGAGGGTCTAAGTGCAAAGTTAAATCTAAAGGAGTATAGAAAAGCATGAGTTCCCAACTTAAAGTAATAAAGACTAATGGTATAAAGGTAGACATTGAATTAGATAAGATTCATAAGATGGTGGAGAAAGCTTGTAGAGACATAACAGGTGTATCAGAATCTTTAGTAGAGATGAATAGTGGACTACAATTCTATGATGGAATTACCACAAAAGACATTCAAAGTATATTAGTAAAATCTGCAAGTGATTTGATATCACTTGAGAATCCAAACTACCAATTTGTTGCAGCTAGACTGTTACTCTTTGGAGTACAGAAATCAGTATTCAATACTAAATGGAAAGACTCAACCATCTATCCACCACTATACGAAATAATTGAAAGAAACATTAAAAGAAATGTTTACGATAAAGAGATACTAACTTACTATACCAAAGAAGAAGTAGAAGAGTGTGGTAGATACATCAAACACAACCGAGATTTGACATTCACCTACGCAGGGTTACAACAGATTGTAGACAAGTACCTAGTACAAGACAGAAGTAACGGGGAGGTATTTGAGACACCTCAGTTCATGTATATGTTAATTGCAATGACTCTATTTAGAAACTATGAAGTAGAAGATGGAAGACGAATGGACTTTATTAGAAGATATTATGATGCAATCTCTACATACAAAATAAATATACCAACACCAATTATGTCGGGGGTTAGAACACCTTTAAGACAGTTTGCATCATGTGTATTAGTTGACTCAGATGACTCACTAGATTCAATCTTTAGTTCAGACATGGCAATCGGAAGATATGTTGCACAACGAGCTGGTATTGGAATTAATGCAGGAAGAATCAGAGGACTAGGTTCTAAGATTAGAGGGGGTGAAGTACAACACACAGGTGTTATACCTTTCCTAAAGAAATTTGAGACGACAGTAAGATGTTGCACTCAGAATGGTGTAAGAGGAGGAAGTGCAACAGTACATTTTCCTATCTGGCATCAAGAGATAGAGGACATTCTTGTACTCAAAAACAACAAGGGAACTGAAGACAACAGAGTAAGAAAACTGGATTATAGTATTCAGATATCAAAACTATTCTATAGTAGATTTCTTAAGAACGAAGACATTACTCTATTTTCTCCACATGAAGCAGTAGGTCTTTACGAAGCATTCGGAACAGATGAATTTGATGAACTCTATGAGAAATACGAAAGAGCAACATCTATTCCAAAAACAAAAGTCAGTGCAAGAGACCTGTTTGGAACTTTACTCAAAGAGAGGGCAGAGACAGGTAGGATTTATATCATGAACATTGACCATTGTAATAGTCATAGTTCATTCACTGATAAGGTGAACATGAGTAACCTATGTCAAGAGATAACATTACCAACAGACCCAATCAGTCATATTGACGGAGAAGGAGAGATTGCATTATGTATTTTAAGTGCAATTAATGTGGGTATCATTAAGATGGAAGAGTTATCAAATCTATGTGAACTTGCAGTAAGAGGACTAGAAGAGTTAATTGATTACCAAGAGTATCCAGTTGTGGCTGCAGAAAGGTCAACACTTGCAAGAAGGTCACTAGGAATTGGTTACATCGGTCTTGCACATTTCCTTGCAAAGAACAAGGTTAAGTATGATGACCCCGAAGCACATAGACTAGTGCATGAGTTATCAGAGAAGTTCCAGTACCATTTACTATGTGCATCTAATCAGATTGCATCAGAGAAGGGTGCATGTGAATACTTCAACAGAACTAAGTATGCACAAGGACTATTACCTATCGACCACTATAAGAAAGAGGTTGATACTATTACCTCTAATAAATTGTTGATGGACTGGGATAAACTAAGAACAAGAATCAAGGTTCATGGATTGAGACATTCCACCCTTACTGCACAGATGCCCTCAGAGAGTTCCTCAGTGGTCTCTAATGCAACGAATGGGATTGAACCACCAAGAGACTACCTTAGTGTTAAGAAGAGTAAAAAGGGTACACTAAAACAAGTAGTACCTCAGTACTCTATATTAAAAAACAGTTATACATTACTATGGGATATGCCTAGTAACGAAGGATACATCAAAGTCGTTGCAGTAATGCAGAAGTTCTTTGACCAAGCAATCAGTGGTAACTGGTCGTATAATCCCGAGAACTATGAAAAAAATGAAGTACCTATCTCAGTGATGGCACAAGATATGTTGAACACTTACAAATATGGTTGGAAGACATCATATTACCAAAATACTATGGATGGGAAGACAGAGGATGTCGTTAAAGATGAGAACTCTGCAATGAATGAGTACATCCCACCTATGATGAGCTCACCAAATGATGAGGAGGACTGTGATGCCTGTGCCATCTAGTGAAAAAACTGTAAAATATAAGAACATGCCTAATTCTGAAAAGGGAGTTTATGGTTGGACTAATGAATCTACATTTGAATTTATGACTAAGGGATATGTAGTTTTAAAAAACTATATACCAAAAGAAATTATTAACATGTCACTAGATGCATGGAAAACTGTTGAAAACGACCCTATAGCTAATGAGATGTATTTTAGAGAGGAAGATGATATTACTCAGGATTCACCCAAGGAAACACTTTATAAATCTGTTGGTGCTTATCAATTCCCACCTGCAGTTGCACTACATCGTTGGTTGAGAGACCAATTAGAAAATACATTAGACTTTAAATTATGTGAAACATATTGTTATACGAGAAAATATGACCGAGGTGCATATCTTAAAGCACACTTAGACAGACCATCATGTGAAATCAGTGTAACAATCTGTTTAGATTATAAAACAGACGACAATACACCATGGAAAATATGGGTGCAGAAAGATAAAAACTATGTAGACACTACTGGTGGAATAGAGGAGGTCTTTGAACAATCTCAAGCACTACCACATAGAGACCGAATTGGAGCTCCAGTATCCTTAGAAGTCGGTGATGTATTAATTTATCAAGGCCCTAATGCAGTTCATTGGAGGGATACATTCTTAGGGGATTATAGTTACCATATGTTTTTACATTATATAAATCTAAATGGACTGGTACGAGGATTACCTCATGGAGAGTCAAACCTTAATAGAGGGAATGATAGGAGAGATAGAAGTAGTTATGCATATGATGGACGAAAGGATAGATATGCCCCTGAATCTGAAAGGACAGATGAATTTCTTAAGGCATCTGATGCATGGAATAACTGGGACGATGAAAAAATGGGAATGAAATCAGACTTTGTAAATAATTACGAAGGAATAACAAGAGTAGAAGAGAAGACAAAAAATGACAGTATTTAACAAGAACAAAGTAGATTTCACTAAAGAGAAGTTATTCTTCGGTGAACAATTGAACACACAACGATTTGATGAATTCAAGTATCCGATATTTGACAAACTAACACAAACACAATTGAGTTTCTTTTGGAGACCCGAAGAAGTATCATTGCAGAAAGATAGAGCAGACTACCAAGGTCTCAGTGCATCACAGAAACATATCTTTACATCTAATCTCAGATACCAAACACTACTCGATAGTGTTCAAGGAAGAGCTCCTGCAATTGCATTCTTACCTTTCGTATCACTACCCGAATTAGAGTCATGCATCATTACATGGGATTTCATGGAGACTATTCATTCACGAAGTTACACTCACATTATAAAGAACATCTATAGTGACCCAAGTGATGTGTTTGATACTATTCTTGACGAACCAGCAATCATTGCTCGTGCAGAGACAGTCACTAAAAAATATGACGAGTTTATTGATTTAGGAAGACGAAGACTATTAGGTCTTAAAGTAGATGATTATGATTTATACAAGGCACTATACCTTGCATTGATATCAGTAAACATCTTAGAAGGAATCAGATTCTTTGTATCCTTTGCATGTTCATTTGGATTCGGTGAGTTAAAACTTATGGAAGGTAGTGCAAAGATTATCTCTCTTATTGCAAGAGACGAATCACAACATCTTGCAATATCACAACACATATTGAAGTGTTACAAGAACCAAGAAAACGACCCTTTAATGAATAAAGTCATGAAGGATTGTGAATCCGAAGTATATGCAATGTATGAAGATGCAGTAGAACAAGAAAAGAATTGGGCAGAGTTCCTATTCCAACATGGTTCTATGATTGGACTATCTACTCAGTTACTAGGTAACTATGTAGAATTCACTGCAAACAAAAGATTAAGAGCTCTAGGATTGAATCCTATTTACGATATAAGTAGTACAAACAATCCATTACCATGGACACAACATTGGTTCAACAGTAGAGGGTTACAAAATGCACCACAAGAGACAGAGATTGAATCTTACCTCATTGGTGGTATTAAACAAGATGTACAAGACGATACATTTGATGGATTTGAATTATGATTGACGGAGTAATAATAATAGCAATACTTTGGATAGCACTAGTGTCACTAGTGTCATTCTTCTTCTTTGACGAAGGAACTAAAGGTGTAGAAAAAGACCCATATTATGGTCGTAAGACTGGAACAATATATACTGCAAAACAAACAAGGAGTGAACACTTATTATGATTGAAATATTTGGAAAAACACAATGCCCTTATTGTGATAAAGCAAAATCATTATGTGAACAAAAAGGATTAGAATACACTTACAAACAATTGGGAACAGACTTCACAAGAGAAGAACTCTTTGAAGAGTTCCCTACTGCAAGAACTTTTCCTCAGATAAGAATTGATGGTGAAGCAATTGGTGGTTATGATAACTTTGCAGACTGGGCATCGGTAGAATAATGAATGAATTGATTGCATATTTACTACCTGAAGACCAACAGGGTGCAATGGACTGGAGATACAAATCTATGTTGAATTCTTTGGATTTAATAAAGAATTCAGTTAGAATAAAGGTGCAAGGTGTTGACTTTGCAAAAGTAGAAGTGGAACATGAAGTACCTTTTGTTACACTTAACGGAAAAAAGAAATCATTTGAAAACCTATGGAATGAAGTCATAGGAGAAAAAGAAAGGGATAAGGAATTATGAGAATTAAGGTCTATTGTGATGGTTGCAAGGCACAAACTGATGTTGAACATGAAATGGATTCATATCAATACGAGATAGAGTTTTGTCCATTTTGTGGTGAAGAGGTTGATGAAGATAACATAGAAGAATTAGAGGAATATGACGAATAGGAACTGATGGATATACTATGTAATAATGTAAAATTGAGAGACAAAGCTGTTGAGTTTGCAAATTTACTTGGAATAACAGATTCTAAAGTTACACTAAACATATTTAGATTACCCCATCCCGATAAAAGACAGGGATTTCTAGACTATCCTCTAAATGCACGAGTACACTCCTACATGGAGATGTTCGTTAAATATGATGATGAACGATACATCACACTTGCACATGAAATGGTGCATGTCAGACAGGTAATAAAACATCAACCAATAGATGAAGACGAAGCTGAAATCCTTGCATATCGAATGCAAAAAACTCCTTGACTTTCCCCCTCACTTTTTTAGTATAATTACTGTATGAAAAACACAAACGGAAAGGAATATAGACAGTTATTGGGGTTTACCAATAAAACTTTATTTACCAAACATCTTGGTGCAAAAGATATAGTAGAACCTAATTGGGATATCATCAACAAAAGGAATTGTCGATTGACAGAGATGTTAACGAAGATAAATGACATGCAATTAACACCTGCAGAACTTGACATTAAAAACCTAATTGATGAGACTACAGAATCAGTTAAAATTGCAGGTATATTACCCCTGTTAAACAATCAAGGAAGAGCAATAGAAAGTGTTTACTTTAGTTGGTTACTAGGATATGTTGCAGAAATTATTTTTACCCCATTAATCGCAAAAGAACTAGGTTGTTCTAATTTAGAAAGAAATGGTGGTGATGACTTTACTAGTAAAGAAACATTTAAACGCACAGGTGATGCAGATTTGATTGATGAAACTGCAAAGATTCTTATTGATGTCCAGTGTGGAATTACAGCTACTAATAGATGTGATATTAAGTTACATAAGGTCAAACAGGCAAAGGAAAAACACGGATATAATAGTTATGTATTTTTCATTGACCTCGTAGAAGGTTCATATGGTGCAATAGACTTGGGACAATTAGATGAAGCAGAGTTCACTCCAAACCCACAATGGGAGGGTCAATTGACACATAGTGTATCAAAGGATGACTTCAAATTACTATGGAAAAGACTTGACAAAGGGTAACATTTAATGGTATACTATGTATATAATGAAGAAAGAAGATATGAATAAAGAAATAAAAAGAATTTACTTGGACATGGATGGAGTCCTTGCAGACTTCAATACAGGTGTCGAATACCTAACAGGGGAAGAGTTCCCTAATACTCCCGATGGTCATAACAACTATGACTTAAGGAAAGAAGAGTTAACGAACAAAAGACTGTTCAGAATGTTACCCCCTATGGAAGATATGTACGACCTTGTCGGATATGTTAGACATACAGGACTTCCTTGGGAAATCCTAACTGCAGCTGGAACAGTGAACAGAGAGTTAGTTGTCTATGACAAAAACGAATGGATTAAAGAACATGTTAGTCCTACTGTTGTTGTTGTTTGCACTATGAGTGGTAGTCAGAAAGGTGGGTTTGCAATCGAAGGTGGAGTCCTTATCGATGACAGACAGAAGAACCTTGATGCTTGGGAAGCAAACGGTGGAATAGGAATATTACACACGAGTGCAGAAGATACCATCAACCAGTTAAAAGAGTTAAGAGCATGAAAGAGTTAGAAAACCTTTTTCATGACCATATATTTAAAATCACTGCAATCATAGTAGCACCACTACTAATTGCATATTTAGAAGTTTTACTTAGGAGTTAAACATAATGGAATTTGAGAAAAGGGGAGACCATATCGGTGTCTTCCATAACGCTGTATCTGAAGACATGATAAATCAAATTCATGGAAATTGGGACTACTATGAAGAAATGGGACATTTAGATAATAGAAAGGATTACGATACCAGTTCTAGTTTAGAGAAAGAGGACTCTTCATACCTACTAGGAAGACTTGCAGGTGCAATGGCAATCCATGAACCATGCAAAGAACATCAAGTAAGATGGGAGAGAGAACGAGATTTTTTTAATGTACTAAACGAGGATGTATTTCCAGTCTATCAAGAAGCATATGGTATGAGAGAAGAGATTAGAATTGCATCAGTAGATGGTAAAATGCAGAAAACGGAGAAGGGTCAAGGGTTTCACATCTGGCATTATGAATCTGATTCAAATTTTACACGACATAGAGTTCTTGCATGGATGTTATACATGAATGATGTTGAAGAAGGTGGTGAAACTGAATTCTTATATCAACATTGTAGATTTAAACCAACAAGGGGAACACTATTAGTCTGGCCAGGTGGTCATACTCATATGCATAGAGGAAACCCCCCTTTATCAAACACTAAATACATATTGACAGGATGGGGTGAATATGTCACCTAATCTATGGAGAATACATTATGGGAAAATTAACAACAGTTAAAAATCTTTTAGGTAGAGGATGGAAAGGGCTAAAGAACCTATTCAAAACCAAATACCACATCACAATATATCGTCAATCGGACTCGGGTTCGGGTGCGATGTACAAATCGGAATATATTTCTAGAAATATAACCATCAATAGACCCAAACACTTAAAGTTCAGAGACTATGAGACCAAGAATATGGTTGAGATTCGTAGCGTCAAAGGACTTGAAGTTAAAATCGTGGAGGTAGACTAATGAATCAATTATTCATCGGTATCATCGTTGTCTTGGGATTGGGAGGATACTTCCTTTATCAAGAGAATCAAACACTCACTGCAAATAATCTTAAGTTAGAATATGCAGTAGAGGAACAGAAAGAGACTCTAAGAGTTGTACAGGAGAGTTTTGAGAAGCAATCAAAGTCCTTACAGAACATGAGTCGTAGAAATAACGAGATAGAACAAGAGAAGTCAAGGTACTTAGAGATTCTATCTAAACATAACTTTGAGAGACTTGCAACAGTAAAGCCAGGTCTTATGGAAAACCGATTCAACAAGGGAACTGTTGATGTACTGGAGGGAATAGAGAATGACACTAAGAACATTAGCAATCTTGACACTAGCACTGATAACGAGTAGTTGCAGTTTACTAGGTACTAGAAACATAGAGGTTGTATCAAAACCTGTAGAGATAGAAATCATCCAACCAGTCTTACCAAGACCTTTAGACCTTACTGCACCAAATTGGTTTGTAGTATCAGAAGCAAAACTTGCAAACAACTGTAAGAAGATTGAAGACAAGAGACCAAAGACTTGTGCATTAGAGGACAGAGAGAATCCCGAGTGGCCAGTTGGTTACACTTACCTTGACAGATTCATCGATGAGATGAAGAAACAGAACAGTGGTGATGTAGTATTTGTTGCAACAACTGTTGGTGACTACAAGGTAATGATTCAGAACAATCAAGAACTCAGACGATACATTCAACAGATGGGTGAAGTCGTGGTTTACTATAGAAATGTAACCATCAAAGACCAACCAGCATTAGGTGCAGAGGTTAAGAAGAAATAGTGAAACCCATACATGTCCCCACATCTATTTTCCGTCCTGCTGAAGAAGTAGAGATTTTAAAACTATTCCCGACTACTATGTTGAGAGGTAAATTTGATTTACCTCATGATGTAATAGCAGAGGATTGTAGAAGACTGGTGGATGAGGTTAAGAGTAGACATGGAGACGACCCTCAAAGAAATTACACTACTTATTTTGATGAAGATTTAAGACAAGCAACACATGAACTACCATGGTATAGTGACTTTAGTGATATTGCAAAAGACACTTACATCAAGTTTATTAATTATTCTTATAATATTCCAGTGAGTCATTTGAATAGAGATGATATACATCTCTTTGCATGGATTAGTGTTTACAATAAACAACATCACCATGAGATACATAATCACTTTCAGTGTCATGTGAGTGGAACTTACTATGTTAAATGTACAAGGGAAGACCAACCAATTAAGTTTATCAATCCTGCCTTTTTATCTAATGCAACACTTCTTGCTAAAGATGAATCACATATATCTCCTAATGATGACAAACTCATATTAAGTGGAACTGAAGGGAATACCAACGAAGCAATTTTTCTCAATGAGACTGGAGACTTTTTGATGTGGCCTTCTCAATTACAACATGGAGTTCCATTTACAGACAACCAATCTAAAGATTATGAAAGAATTGCAATATCATTTAATTTTAAACACAGACTAGAACTAGATAATAACAACACAGGAACTAACATGAGTTACGGAAACCATTTCAATGATTAAGAAGACCTTTATATACGATGAATTATTTGCACTCAACCCCAAACTAGAACATTCGTTTGATGGGTTGACAATTACCATAGACAATTTCTATGAGAATCCTGAAGACCTCCATGAGTTTATAATGAATAGACAATTTCCTATGTGGAAATACTCAACAGAGAGAAAGTCATTGAACGGAGTGACCTACAATGATTGTAGAATTGTGGATAAGATAGGACACCCTACAAGAAAATACTTTGCAGACATGGATAGAGTCTTAAACATAGTTAGACAATATTATCATAAGGGTAACTATGACTGGGACATGATACAAGAGTTCAATGTGTTTCAAACACTTACAGAGTTTGATACCAAGATGCAACACTATCCACACATAGATTCTGAGTTCCAAACACCCGATGCAATATCAATACAGAATATGTTGGTATACTTAGACAAAGAAGAGAATGGTGGAACTGCAGTATATAAGGGTGAGTGGATAACTAATAACGAACACCAATCCCTACTATATCCTGTGGAAGAAACCTTCGAGGTTGAACGAATTATTCCTGCAAAATTCAATAGATGTGTAATATTTCCAGGCAATAGATTGCATGGTGCATGGATTGATGACTACACTAAATATACAGGTAACGACTGGAGAGTCAGTCAAGTTCAATTTTTAAAACCTACTACATCATGATAAACATCAACCCAAACATTACGACTATAGGAGAACACACTATAGGTCTAGATGCAATTGAAACAATTATAGCTATACACGAATCTAAGAAAGTGTCCGAAGTTATTATAACCCCTACTGGAAAACTATTTCCAAAAGAAGTCGGAGCTCCCGATGATATTTTAAGATATGATTATAAGGGTAAAGAAATATTACACATAAAAAGTCAGAATGAATTGTGTGACGAGGTCTTAAGCTTAGCAATAGATTTTGTCCCCGAAAATGATGAATTTGAATTCATTGACACTATTAATATTATAAAACTTACTTCAGGCTCTTGTATTCCACTCGATACTGGAGAGGAAACCGAAACTGGTAAGGTTTTATTTATGTTGAATGATGAATATCTAGGTGGTAATACACTTATTGACTCAAACACAATCACTTGTATCACAGATACTATGATTGCATTTAACAACTCATCTGAAAGATGGCATGGTGTTGCACCAGTTCTTTCGGGTGAAAAATGGGTATTGGAACTAATCTTTAAGATTGATAACAACCCCGAAGAAGAAGAAGAAGAAAAAGAGCAGACACCCACTAAAGTTTATAGTAAGGGTACTGTAAAATTATAAAATACCATGATATACAAATGTGCAGTTTGTGATAAACCTTTGATTGTTGAAAACATCAGATATCATACTGCAGACATCACGAAAGTTTTTTGTGATGCATATTGTAGTCATGAATATCATAGGAAAGAAAATGAGAAAACAAATAACGATACTTAAAATATTAACAACACTTACTGCAGGTATTCTGTTAGTTGAAATTGTGCAGGTGTTTGTGTAATGGCAAAAGCATCAGCAAGAAAAGCAAACAAATCCCTTATCAATGGTAAAGGAAGAAAGACCACTTCACAAGGAATTGGTGGTAGAGGACGAAAGGTAAAACTAGGTATGTCTACAATGAATAAATCAAAGAAGAGAAGTATCTCAATTAACAGAGGACAGGGATAATGCCAATCAAATACACATCAACAGTAACCGTTGTAGATAGAAGTTCGGGTAAGAAATCATACCAAAACCACTACATGCATATGCAGAAGACTGAAGACCTTATTGCAGAGTTTAACAAGACTCACCTTGTAAAGGGAAAGGGTAAGTTCAATCAAAAGATTAGAAATGAGTTGGTCAGAAGAGGTGGAGTGGTATTTGTGGAGAAAACGAGTGAAACCCTTAATTAATATCTCTAAACATAATACAGGGAACATGAGTCCTATTACCACAAAGATGGATGAAGAATGGAATGTTGCATCGGGTCAATCATTTAGACCTTTTGGGCCTCCAATTTACATAGGTGGAATTAATCCAATATACATCGATGAGATGAATGAACACATTAGTAATGATGTGGAAAAGAAGGATGTTGCAGGACAACTAGCAGGAAGAGTCAAAGACCAACTCCTATTAGAACACTTAGTGTCAAATAACTGCAAAAAACACATCAAGCAACATGTGTTAAGTTATGCAGAAAGTAATAATCTTGGAATGGAAGATTACCATATTACTATGGATGGATTGTGGGTTAACAAAGCAGTTGCAAATGACTTTAATCCAAGACATTCACATGATGGTTGTTTCTCCTTTGTTATCTTTACAAAGAATACTGTTGACTCTATGGATGCAATAAACAATCCGTATGATAAATCACATGGTGAAGCTATGGGACTTGCAGGTAACTTAGAACTATCCTATGGTGAATACAATTTCATGTCAAATTGTAGATACTTACATGAACCAAGAGTGGGGGACATTTTAGTATTTCCTTCATGGGTTCAACATAGTGTTTTCCCATTCTATTGTGATGGAGAAAGATGGAGTGTTGCAGGTAACTTTAGATTTACAACTGAACAAGAAATACAAAACCCTCTAGACGAATAGACCATTTTGTTGTATAATAATAGGTCAGGAGGTATATTATGAAGAATATACTATTAGGACTATTAGTCCTATCAACATCTGCATTTGCAGGTGGAAGTGGAAGTATCGGTTACGGAAGTGACTATATTTTCAGAGGTGCATCACAAGCTGGAACTCCAGTGGTACATGCATCTTACACAGTTGAATCAGAAGGATTCTACCTAGGTGCATGGGCATCACAAGTAGACTTCGGAGATACAACTTCAAGAGAGATTGACTACTTCGGTGGTTATAATCTTGCAGTAACAGACAAGGTCTCACTCGATGTGGGTTATGTCCGTTACACTTACGATGCAAACATCGACTCGTTAGAAGAGTTATATGTTATTGCATCATTCGGTGGGTTATCACTAGGGGCATATCAAGACCTAGACACAAATGATACCTATGCAGAAATCGGTTACGACCTTTGGTTCGTACCTGTTGTTGATGTCAAATTAATCTATGGATTAAGAGATGAAGACGACACATTTGCCATGCTCAATGTGACTAAGAATGTAGGTGACTACACATTTGGTCTGTTGATTGGTGAAGATGTATTAGATGGAACTGCTTCAGATTCATTGACTGCATCACTACAGTATAACTTTTAAGTTATGCACCATGGGGGTCATATTGACCCCCTTTTTTTAGGAGAATATTATGTCATTTTGGAAATCATTAGTGACCTTTCTAACACCCCTACCATCGGGTGTAAGAGCAAAGAACGACAAAGGTCAGTTCATTGCAGACGATAAGTCAACACCTCATGTCAATGAGGCGTATGTAGATGGAAAGAAACCAGTTAAAAAGAGAAAACCTCGTACTGCAAGTTCAAAAGGTAGAAAAGTACAAGGAGAATAGTTTACTTGGGGTATTAGCTCAGTTGGGAGAGCACCTGCTTTGCAAGCAGGGGGTCACTGGTTCGAACCCAGTATACTCCACCATTTTTGGAAGATTGGCAGAGTGGTTGAATGCACCAGTCTTGAAAACTGGCATACCTTTACGGGTATCATAGGTTCGAATCCTATATCTTCCGCCAGTATTATGGTAGTATTATAGATATTATAAATACTATTGTGTCACACAATTGACACACAATCGTAACAATTAAGTCACTGTGAATGAGTAGGGTAAAACCGAAGGTCAACAAGATGGATAGTTACAACACAACAGGAGATAACAATGTTATATAAAACATCATTGTCTGCCAGTTTCATTACTAGATACTTGAATAGAGTAACCTATAGGACACAAGCAGACAAATTTCATGAGTTAATGAAGACCACACGCATACAAAATGTATGGAGATTATTGGAAAAATAACTTGACAAAACTCATGTGTCTGTAGTATAATAGACACATGGGTATGATTAATTTAGGTTCATCCATTAAGTATGGGCCACATGGTAAGAAGCGTAAGACGAAAGCATTCTCTAAACCTTCTAAATATAAACAGATGATTAGTGTTCAACAGCGTCTTTATGACCAAGTCATGAAAGAGATTGAAGAATACCCATCACACATAGGACAATCCACGGGGTGTATCACTCCTAAGAAAGAACCTATGCACTACACTGGGGAAAGAAATTACCTAGGTAGTTTTACCATGCATAAATCAAACATGGTGCCTGTCTTCGAAGAGGACAAACAACATGCAATTGATATTGCACGGATGAGAAGGTAACTAAATACCTTGAACAATAACAAATATTATATTATGGAGAAAATTATATAATGGCAACTTCGATAGTCTTGATTAAAAGTGGTGATACTACCACAGAACAAATAAACTCAACATACATAAGACTCATGTCTTACAGAATGTTATCTATTCACCCGAAGGAACACAATGATGCAAAGATTTGGTGTTATGCAGAGTCCAATGAAGGACTACTAGAAGGTATTCATCATCTTCCTATGTTACCAAGAGATGATTACACAGACCCTGCATGGTACAAAATTGATGTGATGAGTGCAAACTCGAGTAAAATCATGAAGGGTGACTCTCATCAAATTCACAAAATCATTATATGGGATGTCAATCTATTCCCAAGAGACACTTGTCAAAACACAACACTGAAGGAACAGAACGAAGCTGGTGATGTGAGTCTTTTAGAACCCGATACCTTTGATGCAGAAACACTGAGTCTTATTAAAGAACAAAAACTACCCTTCATACAAATGCCAACCAAATGGTGGACAGATGATTCCGACACAGAATATTGTCCCTTCTATACTTCATTTGAAGGGGGTGGATTAGAGTTATACACACTCTTTCAATCAGACCCATCCAAATATCAAGAACTATACGGGAATGATGTACAGAAATTCATAGAAAATGAATTCAAAGGAGTCGTGTTACCTACACTATGTGGTGAATTCGGTATCTATTATATCGGTAATCGAGAAAGAAATGACACTCTTATAGAAGAATGGAAAGAGAGAGTTCAGTGTTACTTCCCACAAGAATGGCATTGTCCTGTGGAAGAGGACATGGATGCAGACTATCTATCCTATGACCATGAATGGAGAACTATCTCCCCACAAGTCAGATTCCTTTATGCAAACACCGACCAAGGTATACTCACAAGGGACGACCTATGGTTTAGAACATGGATACACTCAGAGTAAAAGAAGAAGACCTCTGTGTATCTTGCACTCTTTGTTGTAACGGTCATCTCAAGACTACTAAGGGCCCACTCTTATCTTACATTCCTCTAGAGGAAAGAGAAACACACCTCTTTCCCCAAGAGAATATTAGTATCAGAGATATCACTCTCTCTCGAGGTAATGAAAAAAATCATGCATACGATTTCTCTAAAGGATGTGTACACCTTTCAAAACACAAAACGGGAGAATGTGGAATCTATGAGACTAGACCTAAGACTTGTAGAACCTTTAACTGTAAAGTATTAG
>JACKZZ010012474.1_pt1 | contig 29366 bp, 19 predicted proteins | sample 8027871 | NCBI WGS metagenome assembly JACKZZ01 (sample SAMN15724774, study PRJNA655200) | protist metagenome | isolation source: fluorescence activated cell sorting (FACS) single amplified genomes of... | place: USA: West Boothbay Harbor, Gulf of Maine | collected 2000-07-19
GGAATATGGCCAGATCCCTTCCTTCAATCGCCTCCCTGAACTTCGGCATGATTTCCTTCCGCAGCGCCAGCAGCTCGTCGAACATGGAGAAGTCCTTCTCGTCCACGTAGGCCCACCACCTGTCGAACCGCACCTCGGGCTTGCCGCTCTTCGTGGCCGACTTCTCCAGCAGCAGCCCGTTCGCGAAGAGCAGCATGTAGTTGGACGTGACCAGCGAGGAGTCCATCACGCTGTTGTGCTGCCCCATCCGCATGCTGTCGCTGTAGGACATCCACTCCTGCCCGTCGTCGCCCGCCACACTGCCCGCCATCGTGTACTCCGCGTTCACACTGCCCATGAAGGCCGACACGCTCTCGTTCGCCGCCGTGTACCAGAGCGCCTTGTTCCTCTCGTTCTTGTACAGCACGCACGCATTGGGCCAGAAGCCGGCCGCGATGGCACAATTTAATGCGAAGTGCTCGTCCGAGTTCTTGCGGAACGGCTGCATCTCCATGATATCCCCCCCGTCTGTGTCCACGTCCTTGCCCGCGTACCCAGCGTCTACCATGAAGTTGATAAACTGGTTGATCATCATGTGGGACATCCCTAAAACCTCCGGCGACAACCCGCGCAACTCGCAGAAGTCGTCTCCGGTCCCGTTTTTGACGGCCTGCCGCCACTCGTAGTACGCCTGGATGGTGGTGATGTGGTCGGAGTCGAACCCTCGGTTGAAATAGTCTTTGCCCGCGTCGCGCCCGCCCCTCGTGCCCGGGTTCTGCTGGTACGGGTTCTTGATCGACAGAAACGCGCCCGCCACCGCGGCGTACTTGACGCAGCGGAACGCGCCGCTTAGCAAGAGCATCTTGGCGTGGATCGGGCTGACCGGGATGGCCGCGGTGGCGCGTCCCAGCGCGGTCAGCTCGCCCTCCTTCGTGAGGCAGTTCATCGCCTTCAACGATTGTAAAGCGTTACGGATCGCCGCGTCGCTGGGCTGCGCCATGCTCGACGTCAGCATGCGCCCGATCTCCTGATTACTCCCTCCATAAATCACCTTGCTCTGCAGGATCACCTCATCCATGCTGCTGGTCAGCATGGCGGGCGTGGGGAACTCCTCGAAGGTTTTGAACATGTAGCTCGGGAATAAGTGGACGACCATGCCCTCCTGGACCCTGCCAGCCCGGCCCCGCCTCTGAATCGCGTTGGCGCGGGAAACCATCGTCGCCTGCAACGTCGAGACCGAGGTGTTGGCGTTGTAGGTGCGCTCCTTGCGCACGCCAGTGTCGATCACGTACACGATGTCGTCGATCGTGACAGAGGCCTCGGCGATGTTTGTCGACAAAACGATCTTCCTATAACCCGTCGGAGGGGGCACGAAGGCTTCGTGCTGTTGTTCGGGCGTCATCAGCGAGTGCAGCGTGATCAGCTTGAACTTCTGGTTCTTCGCGTGCAGCGCGAGGAAGAGCTTGGCGATGTCGCCCCAACCGGGAAGGAAAACTAAAATCGCGCCGTCCCCCTTGGGCTGCTGGTTGTGGAAGTAGAAGATCAGGTCCATGATCAAGTCGATGTAAACTTCGCGCTCCTTCCAAAGCGCGCATGCCGACATGGTTTTGTCGGAGTATTCGGTCACGCGGTCAGAGCCCGGACGATCCGCGCACGTGGTGTCCGCTTTGATTTTGTTGTAGACCACGTAGCAGTCGTCCTCCTTCGCGCCGAACTCGTTGTACTCGTCCGAGTTGCCGCGACCGCTGCCTTTTTTGCCCTTGTCCTTGCCCTTCTTGCCTGAGAGTTTTCTTCGATGGAGCTTTCTTCAATTTGCATCTTTCCGTACTTTTCACAAATAGGCTATAGCTTTTCATCAATCGCAGTACTCTACCTTTCCCCTTCCCCTTCGCCACGGGGCACCAGTCCAGCCACTCGCAGGCGTCTTCGAAGTAGTAGTCGTAGACTTTGTACATCCTCCCCGGCACGTGCACCGGTTTCAGCGCGCCCTCCCCGTTCACCTTCTTAAAGTAGTCCGCGAAGTCGTCCGCTTTCAGAGTTGCGCTCATCAGCACGATCTTCAAGTGCTTCATCCGGCCCTGCAGCATGGCCTCTCGGATTAGCAGCAGCAAAAAGTCGGTGTACACGTCCCGCTCGTGGACCTCGTCGACGATCAGGCAGCCGATGGACTCCAAATCCGGTTCCGCGTGCAGTCTCCTCAGCACGATAGCCGTGGTGGCGTATATCAGCCTTGTGTGCTCGCAGAACTCGTTCACGAAGCGGATCTGGTAGCCGACCTCGTCGCCCATCTTCTGCCCCCGGTCCTTGGCGACGTACTCCGGGAGCGTGATGGCCGCCACCCGGCGCGGCTGCGTGCAGACCACGACCTTGTCGTCCGGAATCAGGTTCACGGCGTCACAAACTAACTGTGGGATCAGGGTCGATTTCCCGCACCCCGTGTCGCCCGAGATCACCGTCACGCGGTTATTTCGGATCGCGCCCAGGATCACGTCGCGCTTGTCGTAGGTCGGCATGCGCTTGGACGCCTCCGATATCGGGGGTGCGGTGTCGCGCCGGGTTTTCACCTTGTCACCCGTAAGATCCTGCAGCCAGCTCTTGTTCTTTTCGTTGAAGCGCATCTGCCGGTCCGAGTCTGTGCGCGTCGTCGCTCCCGTCGACGCGGTCACAGTGGGACAGGCGGCTTTCGGCAAGACGGCGGGAGCGGCCTTGGACTCGACGCCCGTCGAGGCGCTTGTCGAGGTCGATGCGCCAGACGCCCGCGCCGGCTGCTTCTCCAGCATCGCCAATGTATCATTCAGGATCTCCACGAGCCGCTGCGGCGAAAACCCGCTCGCATCGATCGGCTTGTTGCCGTCGAAATCCCAATCACCTGATTTGAAATCATTTGAACAGACGGTTTCGCAGATTCAATCATAATTTACTGGGAATACTGCAGTTACTATCTGTCACAGAGCGTGAGGCTCTGGGCGTTGCTGTTTTTATATTTGAGAGACGTGACCGAAAAGTCCAGATTCCATTGTACTCTGCACGGTTGCCGTGCAGTCGTACCTGTCCAGGGTGTCGAAACCAGAGACTTTATGTGCGCCGGTGCTGGTGCCGTCACCTTCTTCAGATTTTCGACGACGCGCGTGGTATAGGTGTCCAGTTGGCTCTGGGTGGGCTCCTTCCCCGCACTCAGCATCTTATTCACCTGCACCACCGTGCTTTGCAAATTCGACTTCAAATTCTCCATCGTCTCCCAGAATAATTCAGCTCAAATCCGCAAGTCACATGATACTTCAGAATCTGAATCAAGATACATTGTGGTGGTAAATTTGGAATTCAAAGAAGATTCCGCGCGACCATTTGGAGTATTGTTTCCGTGCTTGCGAATCCATTTTCCAGCCAGAGTTCACAGCAATTTTGCGAAAACGAGCTCTCTTCTATGGAAGTGAAACCATGATTGTCAAGTCTGAATGTATTTTCGAAGCTTTGAGCTGTCTGACTACAGTCTGAATGTATTTCCGATGTTTCGTGTGCCGTTCAACGTACGGCTTATCTCTGAATCTATTCCAAAGCTTTTTGCACTTTGCATGCCATGGGCACTTCCTTGCTTGGCACAATTCTGACCTTTTTTTGGCACAAGGTCAGTTCGGTAAGTCGTCCGTCCCCACCGTGTTTCGCAGGTCGTTCGTGATGTTCTTCTGATGCGATTCCAGCGTGCCTCCGCCGATCTCCAGCAGTTTCGCGTCGCGCCACAAGCGCTCGATGACGTACTCCCCGACGTAGCCATAGCCCCCATGCACCTGCATGGCCTTGTCGCACACCTGGGTGGCCATCTTGGTCGCGATCAGCTTGACCCCGTCGCTGTCGACCCGATTCCCGGCCTGGTCCAGTTGCATGCTTCTGGCGACAGAATACAGATACGAGCGCGCGGCCATGTATTCTGAGTATCCCTCCGCTATGTGCCGCTGCATCTGCCCGTACTGATCGATCGGTTTGCCGAACGCTTGCCGATCGCTTGCGTACCTTCGCATCGCGTCCACCGCTCTCCTGGCGATCCCCGTCGACATGGCGGCCAGCGCCACGCGCTCGATCTCGAGGTTGCGCATCATCGGGATGGCGCCCTGGTTCAACTCCCCGACCAAGTTCTCCTTCGGCACCTTGCAGCCGTCGAAAACAAGCTCGGCCGTGCAGGACGCGCGCATCCCGCACTTGTCCTTGATCTTCTGCCCGAGCGAGAACCCCTCGAACGTGCTCTCAACTAGCAACAGCGATATATTTTTCCGGTTCTTCTTCGCATCTTCCTCCGTTCCCGTGTTCGCGTATATCAGGTACACGTCGCCGAGGTCAGTGTCGTTCACGCACCCTGTTTTAAAATTTTGGACAAACGAAATCACATCAATATTCGCATCCTTGATCAGATCTCTCCGTTTTGAAAACTCCATAATCAGATCTTACCGTTCGTGATCCACATCTTGTTTCCGGTCAGCTCGAAGTGGTCGCCCTTGTCTATGGCTTTCGTCTTCAGGCCCAGCACGTCCGTGCCCGCTCCGGGTTCGGACATGCCCATGCCGCCGATCCACTCCCCGCTCATGGTCTTCGGCAAGTACTTCGCCAGCTGCGCCTCGTTGCCGTTGTGGGAGAGGTTGTGCACGAACAGTAAAGAATGTGCCAGGTAGGCCAGGCAGAAACCAGGATCGGAGTACGACAGCTCCTCCATGATGATGCAGCACGCCACCGCGTCCATGCCGCCACCGCCGTGCTCCTCGCCCACCATCGGCCCCAGTATCCCGAGCTCACTGCCGAGCCGCTTGAAGAGCTCGTGGTTGAACTTTTCGAGCCTGTCATGCTCTGCAGCTTGCGGCTCGACTTCCGCCTTTGCAAAGTCGCGCACAATAGAGCGTAAATTCGCGTGCTCTTCAGAGGGCGTGAACAGGTTGAAGCTCGTCGCTTCGCTGCTGAAGGGCCGCCGGGCTACCGCCGCTGCGTGGAGCGGAGTGTTTGCTGAGCAAATTGCTCCGACTCCGAGTCTCCGCCCGAGTGTGGCAGTTGTTTCTCGACCTCCCAGTCGGTCGACCGCCAGGTTGGAAGCGGACCTCGAAAGAGCACGCCGTGAAATCGGCAGCATTCGACTGACAACAGGTGACATTGCGAGCACAGTCTTGGGACTCTCAGATAGTATCTTGGTAGGTGTTTTGATTCTTCTCGGATTAGGTCTCACCGCCGACGGAGAGGCGGATCGTCGGTTCTAGATTGATTCAAATTAGCACGCTTCCTAAACAACTTGGTCTCTCAATACATCAACATTCTCGACCCATGAGCTGACTTGAAAAGACGAAAAGACATTGCAACAGCCACAAACCAAGAAGAACGGCTTAAAATCACAAAAATGCATCGATGTCGAAATTGCGGGAACGAGGGACAGTGTTTTTCGAGGATCAACATTGGGCCGTACACTATCAGCAGGGATCGCTAAATCCTCGTTTCGTGGAATATCCTTGTATCGCGGAATAACAGGAGCATTGCCTGGCACCGTATTGGCTGGCACGGAACACGGTATGCGAGATGTTAAATACCGTGCGACGAGTTCGTGGCTAATTACCAAGCGGCGAATCCGTGGCTAGTTACCATGCGGCGAGTCCGTGGCTAATTACCGTGTGGCGAGTCCGTGGCTAATTACCGTGCGGAGAGTCCGCGGCTAATTACCATGCGGAGAGCTCCTGGCTAATTACCATGCGGAGAGTCCCTGGCTAATTACCATGCGGAGAGTCCCTGGCTAATTACCATGCGGCGAGTCGGTGGCCGACCACTTGTCAAAGTCGGCTAAGTCCTGCAACGAATATTTGCCAAGCTGCATCATCACGCAAGCCTTGTAGTCCTCGAAATAATCATCACACGCGTTCCCCATGTTCCCGCGCAGGAATGAGTGCCTGTACCTGGGGAGTGAAATCAAGACTTTGGTTAAAAATACTTGGAAATTGTAATTTCGTTTGCTGAACATTAATCTAAAACTTCAAAAAATTGAACTGTACCACGTGTTGAAACAGCGGTCGTACTTGAGCTTCATGCTTTTGCACTGCTCAATCGCCTCAATGTAATCCTCGCCAGAGGGCTGCTTGTCGTCCGGGAGGGGAGTCTGCGGAGTCTGCGGAGCGACGGGCGCGGACCCACCACTAGCGCCGGCCGAGGACGAAGAAGACGAAGACATATTCGAAAGCGGTTTTTCTGAGACTCTGAGAGCAGTCGAGAAATTCAAAACTTTTTGCAATCGCAGTTCGTAAATGGAAAATTTCCGAAAGGCAAAAGACATTCCGTCTCGCTGCAGCCGAACAACACTTCTGCGAATCTCTTTCACTTTTCTTGTATCATTAGATTTCGTATCGTTAGATGTGGTAGGTTTGCCTTCATGTCATTCCGCTCCCGTTGAATGTAAATGTCTGGCATTCCCTGCACAAAATTGAAGGGGCATTCCCTGTACAAAATTGAATTCCAGCCGGAGATGGGCGGATACCTCCACTATCACCCACCGTTTTATCCTCATTGGCTCTTCTTTCTTCTGCGCGTCAAGCCTTGCTGACGTCGGTCGGCATTTGATGCACGGCGCTGATATGCGCATCCTCTGCGCCCGCGGATCGATATCGGAATTTGGATGCTCGGCAGCAGATCAACGATTGCCAGAAGCGCGACGAGCGCAGGGCCGAGATGCGCAAGAAAAACTGCGGTGCTTCTAACTCACTTCGGGATAGAGAATAAAAACCAATCAATTCTTGGAATCTTAGGTTCTTTTGGCTGAGGCATTTACATTAAAAAGACAAGCATTTACTTTAAACGTGTTGCGAAACTACTTAGAAAAACACTGTGACGTCATTTGCAGAAATGCTTTCTGTTAGTGGGCAAGTGCCCACGTGTTCAAAAAAGCAGCTATCATTTTCTGTGAGTCAAAGAAACAGCAGCGCGCGCGCGCACGACTGTTCTTAAAACAAAAGTTTTTACACTACGACAACACCTAAATGCTTGAGAGGTCGGACATTAAGAATTTTAGCAGTGCGCCAAGCTCGTCAACTGCCAATTCCCAACACCACGAGCCCTACTGTCCAGATGGATGATTGACTTCCAAAACTGGTACTGGTATTAGGCGGAAAGTGGGAGCCAGACGAAGTGTGCCTTCGAATGGAAGCATACCCCACAAACACTGCGCATAGAACACCTTAATCCTCGTCGCGAACACGCAATAACGAGACAGATATACATCATAACTTGTGTAACAGCGTTGAATCGACATACCAGCGTCACTCACCCTGTGTTTTGTTCGCGGTTTTAATCTCGACAACGGAAACACATTCGAAACGATATAACACCTTTAGAGACGTGAGAAGAAAACGATGTTCCATGTGCCTTTCATATCAAGAGGGGGCAATCCATCGATGTACACTGCACGGCAATCCATACGCATATGGTTAATACCGCGAGCTTTCACGACTGGTCTTTGACCTCTATATTTACACTGAAAGGATGAGGTTGATAGTTGACACGGAAGTCATTTATCAAGACCGGACCCACTCGTTTAATCTGCGTGGATGTGAGCCTCCGACTCTCTATGAAGAAATGAAAGCCACTACATTTCAAAAACTCATTTTTGGCGAATTCAAAATGCTCGTAAAGAAGAATACGCTTTGCGTACAAGTTCAAGACTCTTGGTGCGATATAATGAGCAGAGATAGCATTGCAATGCCTTCTTGTTGGGAAGGAACAATTTTCGATCTGCGATATCGAGTGAGCCTGCCGACGAGCCCAGACTAAAAACGCCTATTCGACCGATGTGGTGCGGCGACACGTTTCTTACACCCACCTCAATGGCTTGCCGCTGGCATAAAGGTCTACTTTTTCGAAGACTGTGGCTTTGACAAACAGACGACTTTTACAACTCATTAATAATCTTTAAATAATATTGAAAAACAGTATTAAATCCAGTATAGCAAAAGAACAAAACATCAAAGTGTTTTTACAGTTTGCTACCGGTGAGGTTGAAACCGCGGCCTTCGTTCCCCTTGGCGGCCATCTTGAACGGGGTCTTGACGACTTCGGCGACGTCCACGTCATCCTCCTTGTAGCGGTTCGGCAGGGCAACGCCCAGGGTAGTGCCGAGCTCCGTGTACTTAACGGGAAGCATGGCCATGGCGATGTTGCAGCCCTGCTCCGGCGAAAACCAGGCCGAAGTCACGTAGCCGATCAGCGTCTTGTTATCCGCAGCGAAAACGTGGTAGAAATCGGAATTGTACCACTCGATCGGCTTGCCGCCCATGCGGAGACCGGTGAGCTTGTGCGTCGGGCCCTCGGCTTTGATCTTCTCCAGGGCCTTCCTGCCGATAAAGTCGTCGGTTCTCTTCATGTCCACTTGCCACCCCATTCCGCACTCGTAGGGGTTCACCTCGATGTCGATGTCTTGCTGGTAGGACATGAGACCGGCCTCGATACGGCGATGATGACCGGGGGCGATGACCTTCAGGTGGTGCTTCTCCCCCTTCTCCAGCACGTAGTTCCACATCTTCTCCGCGTTCGCGGTGGCATCGCGCAGGTAGATCTCGTACCCCAGCTCGGTGGAAAACCCGGAGGCGGTGACCATGGCGTCGACGCCGTTGAATTTCACCGGGAGGCAGTCGTAGTACTTCATCTGACTCATTTTAGTTCCACATCCTGAGGCACCGTCGGGGACGACATCATCCATGAGCGCTGTTCAAGAAGTTTTAGAAAGAAGTTTCTTTTAGACTTTTTTAATTTTCTACATCGATGATGAATGATGCTAATATGTCAAGACTCTTTCAATATCGAATGTAGATTTTCCATTGGTGTAGAGAAGAAAAAGGGTAGAGGAGAAAATATCATGATACCGGGAGCCTTGGGTCCTTGGATCTGCACGGGCGCCACGTCAATCTCGGCGATCTCGCAGTTGAATTTCCCATCGTGATTAACGCCCTGCAAGTACATGTTCATATCGCTATCCGCGAGCGAAAACCACCACTCGTCCTCCGAGACGCGCAGCAGGATCGGGTCGTTCAAAATCCCGCCCTGAGGCCCGCACAGGATGACGTACTTGCACTTTCCAACCGGACAGATCGCGGAGGCCTTGCGCGTGGTCACGTAATCCACGAACTTGGACGCGTCCGGGCCCTTAACCATGACCTGTCTCTCCACAGCGACGTTCCACATAGTCACGTGCTCAGTAAGGTACCGGTACTCGGCCGACACACCGCCCTGCTCCTTCGGGATGTAGGCACGGGGGTGGTAGATCTTGTTGTAAATCGTGTAGCACCAGGAGCCGGCCTCCTGCGACAGGTGCCAGTAGGGGCCCTTGCGGGTACGACAATCGATCAGCATGCGCGAGCCAGGGCCCTCCAGACCACCTAGAATTGCAAATTAAAGTTACAATCGTTGAGTTGATCAATCTTCAAGTTGATGGAATGCATTGAATCAACTCAGATTAGATTCTGCCATTCAATTCAGTGGATCGGGAACTGCTGCCTGAGACTGTTAGAAACATAGTACCTTCACCGCTCTGGCCCTTTCCATCTCCGGTGTTTCTGAGCTGAATGGGAACGTATCTCTTTTTCAGATTCGGGTTCTTGAACATTTGGTCGATGTCAGTGTTCTTCACCGGAGAGGACGTGACATTTGCAGGCGGGTTCACCTTGTTCGGGTGATTCGGGTACAAATCGCCGGCCTCCGCGAAGGGACTCGGGTGCTTATCAGACGGAACGGTGCTGAAATTAGCGGCCGAGTTCCCGACCACAGCGGCCTTCTTCGCAGCAGGAACAGCGCTGAAGCGACGAAACAAGCTCTTCTGCATGGCCGCAGGGACTTTCGCACGGCTCAACATACTAAGATTCTTTTGAATTCAAATCTCAATTATGTGGGTCGAACCAGGAAAACTTTAATCGGCGACGAGCAGTCTAACAAGCTAAATGGGAGTTAGATTTCAGAAAGCGACTTCGACTCGACGACACAAATCTCGCGGAAAAATCAACGATCGAACAAAGAATTATTACCAGCGCGCATCGAAGAGTATTGATGTTTGTGAATGTGCTCGACTCAAGTTATTCAATTTGGAGTGGATACCTACATAACCCGAGCTAATGCTATTTCCCGATTTTTGCAAAACTGGATAACGATACCGAAAAACGGATAACGGATTCGGTTCCGGGCAGAACTTCCCAAAACAATGCTGCAAAATAGCCCCCAAAAACGCCGAGACTCGGTGCAGACTCCAATTTTTCCCGCTCCTATTTTTCCCAAACTCCGAAAATGGATAACGATACCGAAAACCGGATAACGATCCGTTATCCGGTAATAACGGATATTAGCTCAGGTACATAATACTGAAAATAATATTGATCTACTGTACTAAGTTTATTAGTTAGATAAATAGGTTGTAGCACCGTTTGTATCATCTTGATCGACCAGTCGTGTAGTTGCACACCCGAACTTATCAGTCTGCTCATCTGGGCCTTTTCAATGTCTATCTTACTAATACTCGTAACCCCTGGTGACAACGAGCGATCGGCACACGACCTTTTTCCTGCATCCCGCCTTTTGGCATACGACCATGATACATTACCTTCTCATGCGGTACATAATATCGGAATATCCTGCGTGCGCCATCTCCTCGATGCGTCTGACTCAACTCAGTGCAGAAAATTCGTCTACTTTATAGCGATTTGGATTTGGATCTTCGCTCGCTCCCAGTTACTTGTACCCATCTGACGATCGGTACCGCTTCTGAGTATTAAGTAACTCAGTGCTCACTCTGCCATCGCCACGGTATTCCGACAGGGTCTTAGTCTTAGGTCTATGGGATTTCAGAATCACGTGGCTCTACTCTAACTCGGGGCTGATACTCTAACAGGAAGTCGGCACTGCGCAACAGTTTTAGAGTATCAGCTCAGCACAGTCTACTGACCTCTGACTATCGTCTGAACCACGAAGATTGCAGCGGTGTACGTGAGCGAATTCACGCGTACTACTACCAAGGCTGATAATGGAACCAAGGCTGGTGACGGAAATATTTAATGTCTACTAACTTGAACGAACCACTTCGAAAGGCGACATCCGATATCCGTACGGACACCGATACTTCACTTGTGAATAATAGCTCAATGACTACGTGACTTCTTTAGTAAGATGTATGCGCAATATTCTAACACAACTTCTACCATAATCTGATTATTAATCATAAATACGAACAGCTTTTCCTAAATGATCTGCGGACAGTGAATGATGTAGTCTTTTCTGCTAGTACTTGAAGAACATTTGTTACATCGACTTTGGGAGTGATTTGCAGTCGAGACAGCATCGAGATCAGATTTACATTTCGCTATCTAGCCTAGTCTAACGTCAAACGAGAAGAGCGGGACTTCCTAGCTGATTACACTCACGTATCGCAAACTTACCACTGCATTAAGACCTCAGAATCAGATGGTCGAGACTTACTTTCACGTTTCACGTTTTACGTTGTACCATCTACAGCTACAGTACCAGACCTGGTCTGAGACCAACACGACTCGTTGGTATTGTCGAATGAAGACGCACTCCAGTGCTAAGTGAATCCTCCTGCATTGTCTGTACTGGTCCAGTAACTGGAGTTGTTAGCTGTCTTGCGAATGCATTTTCTGTACTGATCGACCTCTGTACTACTACTACTTGTTTCTTGGGTTCCCCAGGGCCTACTTTTCTCGATTGCCTTTGCGAGCTGGCGATGAGGCTTCTTACCTCTACTGTAACTATTTCTCTCGAACCTTTGCTGGCTAATTACTGACTATCGCTATCGCTTTAGCAGGAGTAGAGTCGGCCCCTATCGATGTTGTACTTGCGGTACTTAGCTACTAGTCTCCAAAATCAATTTCTCCAGATGATACATTTAACGTGTTAGTACTCTGACACTTGAAATATGCTTCGCAAATTTATAGAGGCTTCTACGCCGACTACGGACGAGCTCCTTCACTTTGAGCCACCGCAAAAAGGAGCATAAGTATCGTTCATCCCAAGCTTCCCCCGCCGACGAGTCCCACTGACTATTCATTTTTTTTTGTTTTTGTTTTTCTTCTTCTTGGCGGATGTAGTTGTGTCCTTCTCAAATTCTGCCAGAAGCTTTTCAATATCTTCATCCTCCTCGGCCTTCGCTTTCGGTTTCTTTTTCTTCCCCTTCTTCGTACCCGCGTCTTCTCCGGGGTCATTTGACGTCTCGATGCTGTCCACCGGACTTGTGGCTTTCGGACCTGTCGCTTTTTTGCTATTAGCGTTCGCATTATTAGTGGCACTTGACTCGGCTGAAACCGGCTCCTCTAGATCCTCCTTGGCCTCCACAAATTCGTCGTCGCTAGCATTCTCATCGACTCCCTTCGAACTATCTTCCGGAGCTTGTTCTTCAGCTTGCTCCTCACCTCCTGGAGACTTCGACTCCTTCTTAGACTCTTCGACTCCTTCCAAAGAACCTTTAGGCTCTTCCTGCTCCGCAGCTTCCTGCTCCGCACCGTCGCTTTCTTCGGCTTCACTCTCATCGCTGCTGAGTGCGAAGCCTTCAGCTGTTGATGGTCAGTTGGAGTACGTTAAAAGTGAAAATAGAAGTGAGCTTAATACCAAAGATTCCGAATCTGCTATCGAACTGATACAAAGCCGGAGAAATGCTAGAAACCACTAAACGTAAGAAAACTGTAAGAAAACTGCGGAATGTACCAAACGCGTTCTTCGATTGCAACGGCGCATCCTGCTTCGGGGCGGCCATCAGCACCCTTGGGGCCCTCTCCTGCTTCGGCGCAGCATCTTTCATTGCATGGTTCGAACCGCTGGAGACCAGATTGTTCTCACCCTTTCGCTTCCCACCTTTCTTCCCTTCGCCCTTTGCATTCTCTCTGGCACCCCAACTACCGCTTTCGGTCGTCGCACTGCGTTCAAACTTGCGAGCGCCTTTGCCACTCTTGCTGTCGGCACTCTTGCTGTCGGCTTTCTTCTCGCCCTTCCGGAGTTTCTCATCGCTCTGGCCGTTGGATTCCCCGTCGTTCGCCCCCGCATTCGCACCTTTTTCTTGCTCGCCCGCATTCGCACCAGCAGCTTGAAGCTGAGCTTCGTTACCTTCGTTGGCTTCTTCCTTCTCCTCTCTGCTGGAGTATTTGATGGTGGTGCCCTGGTTGTCCTTGGCTCCCGCCGTCCTATCGAAGAGGCTCGTGGTGCTCCCTCTGCCTTCCGCCCTGCCTTCCGCCGCCGCGCCAGCCTCGTTGTTCGTCGGACTGCCGCTGGTAGTGGCGTTGAAGCTGGCGTAGTTTGTCACGCTGGTCTGCGTTTTGGTCTCTTGGTTCGAGGAATTGCGCCATCCGCCATTTGGGCCTCCCCGGTTGCCGTAGCCGGCGTAGCCACCACCTCCGTAGCCACCACCGCCGTTGTTGTTGCCATAACCGCCTCCGTTACTGTTCCCATAACCGCCGCTGTTGTTCCCATAGCCGTCTCTGTTACCGTAGCCGCGACCGTGGTTATTGCTGGAGCTGCTCCACTGCCTCTGAAAATTCTTATCATTCTTATCACTCGACTGCTGTCCTCTCCCGACCATCGTAAAGCCCTCCGCGTCGACTTGCTGCTGGCTTCCGAGCTCGCTCTGGCTGTTTTGACTGTTCGTCCAGCGCGCCCCACTATTGCGGTTGTTGTTCATGCTGTTTCGGTTGTTCTTTCCCTGGCCCTTCTTTCCTCCCTGTTTCCCGTTGCGACCACCTCCATCTCGGTAGTTGCCGCCATCTCGGTAGTTGTTCTGGCCTTGAGAGAAGCTCACGCTGCGGTGGAAGTTGCTCCGTCCTTGTGTGGACTCGTTCGACTCAGCGGCCATGCCCATGACCGAGGACGAGCTTTGAGCTTTGTGCATATTTAGGGTGGATTTGGATACAATGGGCTCGTCGTCGGAAGAGTCGACTATATCCCCCCATTTTTGGCCCTTCAGGGACAGAGATTTACTCAGCGTGCTGCCGTCCTTGCTGACATCCTTGTTCTCAGCCGCAAGAGCAGAAGTAGCAGCGCTACTCTGAGGCCCTTCGCCGAGAGTCTTGTCGTTTTGGTCGGTCTTTTCGGAGGTCTTGCTGTCGGTGGTGGCACCAATCTTGTTATTGTTGTCCGCGCCAGACAGCAAACCATTCTCGACGACCTTCTGCTCGCCCTGAGCGTCCGACGTCGTGGTGGACCCGTCCGCTACCATCGCTTGGTTGTCTGACAACTTGTCACCCTCCTCGGAACTCAAATCACCCCACTTTGTGGAAGACGTATTCACAATGCTACCCTTGTTATGACTGTTATCTGCTTTCGATTCTGGCGTGTCGAACTTCGATTCTGAGAGGAGAAGGAATTTAGTCGGGAGAATGATGTCTAAAGACTATCGACCTCATAATTCACATTAAGAATAGTCAGAATTCACAGGGAAATAGACGTTGCAGAAAATCAAGAAATCATATACCTGTGATCATTTTGCAGTCTTCGTTCGAGACTTTTGCCCGTGCGGCAAGACGAATTTTTTCAGACGAAAAAATTGGATAGATGTTCTTGGTCGAGATGATATCCGTCGTTGCTCTTCACGGGTGCGTTCGATATTTTACGACTTACTTGAATAAACTGTATGCCATTAAATGTACTTTTCTAGAAACTTTCAACTTACAGATTCCTGATTTACTTACCAAGACCGTCTCCACGACTGTCTCTTACTAATACTACTTTAACTGGACTCAGAGTACCTATAGCCAAAAATTAACCGTTAACAGTTCGAACTTCAAATACTGTAGAGAAAAATAGCTATTGCTTTGACTTTTTACATTGAACTACACTAATACATGTATAACAATTTTCTTGTCGCCCAAGTTACTCTTGTCCACGACCCATAAAGTCCAAGGAATATCTGGGAGTCGAATGGGAGTCGAATTGGGATTGGTTACTATACGATGATAGAGAGCCTTGATAATGTCCAAATCCTAGTCTGACGGGAATCGACGCGCTCTAATGAGGAATGTCTTGTTGCTTTTGCAAACGAGAAAAGAACTAATTTGATAGACTCCAAAAATGCACTTAGGAGCACTACCTTTATCGTGCGCAACCGCTGCCCCGTAAGAACTTGATCATTAAATTTACTTTCGCATTAGAGAGGAGAATTAGGAGCTGAATCTGCTTCTCGTATTGTCGAGTTTAGTTCGTGTCGTATCGACGTATTATCGAACACATTCGGAGAGTCCCTCAAACACATTCACTGTGGCACCGTTGTACTCCGCTCGTCTTCGTGATTGCGCTCTCGCATCTCAGATCTCCGACTCGAGCGCGAAACACATCGCCAGCCGGGCGTTTGGAGGTTCGTGTCAACCCGAACCGAACCGACAGACCGAATTCGGACTCTACGCAAGCTGCGACACAAGCTGCGGATCCGGGCATCGATGGCGATCAGCGACCCTGCGTACTTCCGGTAAGCTTCTCTGAGTGCGTGAGGTCGGGTGGGCACTCTGCGTAAAACTTAGATCCGCATGGCCTCAGCCCTCAGGCGGCAATACCTTGTACGGATTTAAAATCCCTTTGGGATCCATCAGATTCTTCAGCGCGCGCATCATCGAAATCGCTTCCGCAGATTTGGAGTAGTGCAGCGCGCCCGCCTTGAAAGAACCCACGCCGTGCTCCGCCGATATTGACCCGCCGAGGCCCTTCACTGTCTCCCACAGCCACGGCTCCAGCGCCTGCACAATGGACTGCGAAAACTCCGCGGACGTCACATTCAGGTGCAGATTCCCGTCCCCCATGTGCCCGTAGCCGACGATGCGCTTTATGCCGCTCACGCCCTTCATTCTCTCGTCGGTGAGTCCCACGACCTTGTAAATGTCCTCGACGTTCGGGACGGACACGTCGTACTTGTAGCAGAAGCCGTCGTGCATCAGCGCCTCCGCCAGCCGTTCCCGAAACGCCCAAAACGCCGCTTGCTGCGACGCACCCGCCGCCACGCTGCCGTCCAGTCTATCCGAGCGCGCCGCGGCGTTCGCCAAAAACCCATCCAGCTTCTCCTGGTCGTGCTCCGCGTTCGCGCCCGACGTCTCGATCAGCACTCCGAACTTGCCCGACAGGAACTCCGGCGGCTCCAGGCTGAGATTCTCCGCCGACAGCCTCACGCAGCGACTGTCGAAGAACTCGAACGCGCTCAGGATCTCGCCCAGCTCCGCCCTCGCCGCGCGAAACAGGTCGACGCAGTCCTCGTACGTGTCCACGCCCACAAGCAGCACGTTCTTGCCGCCCGGCAGCGGCGCGCAGTGCACGGCGGCCTTCGTGATCACGCCCAAAATCCCTTCCGCGCCTATCATCAGCTGCTTGAGGTCGACGCCCGTGTTGTCCTTCTTGTTCTGCGAGAGGCAGTCCACGACGGTTCCGTCTGCGAGGACGAATTCCAGCCCCACAACACTGCCGTGCAGGTTGCCGTAGCGCAGCAGCCGCAGGCCGCCGGCGTTGGTGGAGATGTTCCCGCCGATGTGGCACGACCCCTTCGCACCCAGGTCGAGCGGGAACAGCAAATTTTGCTCGGCGAGCTCCTCGTTGGCTTTTTCGAGGATCGCGCCCGCCTCGAACCTGGCCACGCCGGATCGGGGGTCGATGGAAATGGTCTTCCTCATGCGCTCCATCGACAGCACGACCTCGTCGAACAGCGGCACGGAGCCGCCGACGAGGCCCGTGTTGCCCCCCTGCGGCACCACCGCCAGACTGCGCTCGTTGCAGTACGCGAGAATGCGCGACACCTCGGAGGTGGACGCCGGGCGCAGCACGCAGGCGGAACTCCCTTCCACCGCGTTCAGCCAGTCCCGGTTATACTTCTCCACTTCGGCGCGAGTCGTGATGACGGAGCTGCAGACAGCCTTGAAGTGGTCAACGTCGAAACGCTCCAGCCGCGAGAAGCAGGTTCTCCGCGCGAGGTCGACGGGCTTCGCACGAACAAAGCGCGAGAGAGCAAACGCCATCACCGTCTGCGGCCGTCTCTTGCGGCCGTCTCTGTGTTAGTAGTCACGGATGTCAAACGAGAGACTCAACCGACACTGGACTGGACTGGATAGACTGGATGTTGCGCCGGCAGTGACAGGTGGCAGTCTCGGGTTGGTTGGAAGGGCCTCCGCGGAACAGGCTCTCAAACCCGTTGCTTGAATCCCTTCTTCTGTTTTTTCGACAGTCTTCTGGCTTCGTAACCTAGTATGTTAATGTGCAATCACTATCTTGTCTTTTACTTAGAACTCTCCCTGCTTTCTCTACTTTCGTGCGTCCCCAACAGGTTACTTTCTTCCTCCTCGCGCGCCTTTATTTACTTACACTTAGAAATCTGACTTGACTTTCCCAAATTGGAATTTCGAAACCCTCTGATATGTCGCAAACTGCTGTCTGACAGTGAGAGGACGATCAAAATGACGCGCTACGAAAATAGCCGATTTCAAATAATATGAAAAATTGACGAGTAACGTTTGCCTCTTTCTACCTTCCACTGCGCTTCCGCTAGACTCCACCGTCCTAAATTGCGACACGCGCAGAGATTCATCCGTCCTCGTCAGGACGGAGTCCGTGGCCCTCGATCACGAAAACACACTCGACCTCATTTTCATGAAAACACCTCAGGATGCAATCTCAGCACAACCTCACGACGGAGACACCTTCAGCAGAAGTATTCTATGGGCGCAACACAACTCTGATTGGACCCACTCGTTGTGCTGGTGGGACTATTATCACTCTGGGAAGAGTAGACCAGAACAACCATCCGCCGCAATATCTCCTCAACTTAAACGACGATGATGATGATGACGACGACGTTGTTAACGGTTGACCCCATCAATAGTCGAGGCTTTCCTCCTCATGAAAATTGCTGTAAATCAAGCTGTGCGATGACTCCACGTGGTCGTCGAGTTCCACGCAGTACTGCGCACATCTCTTGAGCAAGTAATGCTCCCGCCCCACAATGCTCTCGACATTGCTCCACACCGTGTGGCACACGCATAACTTTCGCAGGACTTCGGCCAATTGCTGAACTCGCGATCCACCGGCGTGGGCTACGCCGCCTACGGCTGAGGACCCCGTCGTCTCGGGATCACTTGAAGAAGCAAACTTTCCGCAGTAGTTCATCATTGGGCTGCTCACCCAACGAGCACCCACTTCGGGATCACGTGCCGAATATCTCCAGGCCCTTCGGAGACCGCCGAATATCTCCAGGCCCTTCGGAGACCGCCGAATATCTCCAGGCCCGAGGTCTCAGACCTCAGGGACTGCCGTGTCCAGTCAGCGAAATTGCATAGCGGAAGGGATCCTCGCAATTCTGGGGGCGACATTTTCGAGGAATAAAGGGATTGTTTTCTAGGAATAAAGGGATCTACTAATGCTGTTTGCTGTGGAAAGTGGTTAGGACACCAACTGGGAAAAAGCCAAAAAGGTGAACGGTCCGCTCGAGCACCACTCGTTGCCAGAACAACCATGCACGGCGGTCATCTCCTGATCTTAAACGACGATGATAACGACGACGACGTTGTCAACAATTGACCCTATCCATAGTCGAGGCGCTCCTCCTCGTTGAACAACACGGAGGACAAAAGCAACAGTTTTAGAACTGGAAGATGCACCACCCGCCGCGGCACGTAGTTAAATCCCCACTCCGGCGACGGAGTCGGCACTGAATGACTTCGGCCTCGGTTTCCGGGGCAGCAGCCCGCCTGGACTGTACGTTCCGAATCCAAGACCACGCAAGGTCCGGTCCCAAGCATGCAAGAATTATACGCAGCCGGTGTCTCTGAAACCATCCCAAAAGGCTCTTGCTTTACAAGCGCCTCCTGTCACTGTCAGGCTGTCAGCCCTGTCCCTGCTTAACGAAGGTCGGTGGCGCCTCATTCACGTTGCTCTACGCGCATGATTGATCCTCTTCATCGGATTCCGAGTCCTCCCGCGGGTCTTCCTCGCCTACGGCTTGGCCCATCGGTGCCCAAGGCTGGGTCGGTAAAAGCATCATTCATACAAGTGCCGAGCTCCTTTGGGACAAGAGTGCCAAAGTAGTCCTTCATGGGACTGCCGACGAGCAGTCGAAGTTCGGGAAGGCCTTCAGAAGCTGCGGCTTTCTCGCGACAGGGGAGGATCCTCCCGGAGTCGCCTGGGTTACCGGAGCAGCGGTCTTAGAACCTGCCACACCAAGCGTGGAAGCCTTCACGTCATCCGTCTTTCCAGACGTGCCTGCTTTATCGTCTGCAGGTTTGCCTCCAGCACCGGCTGTGAGCGCTTCCTGTTCCACCTGGTTCGGGACGCGCGCGCGCGCGCCACATGGATATCTGCAAAATTTAAACCTCAGGGACCGACATGTCCAGTCAGCGAATCTCAATAAGGGGAGAGATCCTCAAAACGGGGCAAGGGGGGGGAGAGATCTTGCCCCTGGGGGCAAGATTCTCTAGAAATAAAGGGACCGAGAATATGACCTACTAATGCTCTGACTTGCGAAAAATGACTAAGTATGACGCCAAGTAAAAATTTGAAGAACGGATTTCATCTCCTAGCCGAACACCGATTTTCATCTTCCCGTGTTTTCCCGTCCGCACCAGCTTTGCCGTCACTATCGACCTTCTGTAGAGTCTGTGGAGTGTCAATTCGTAGAGTAACTCTAAGAGTTTCTTCCAGATCCTGAGGGACTTCACCGTCGAATTTTGCTCTCAGAACCACATATCCACGTTCACCTTGTCTTCGAACTTCCCTGCGGCGAAGGACACGTTCCGAAGGAGCTCTTCCTTCTGCCTCCGCAGGTCCTGCTTCATCTTTTCGATCTCCAGCTCTCTCTCCTGCAGCCGCTGGGCCTGGACATCTTCTTTCTCCTCCTTCTCCCTTTCCTTCCTTATCTCGCGCTCGACGTTCACGCGCTCTGTCGCCTCTATCCCCTTCTGTTTCTCGGCGTGCACTTCCTCGTTCTCCAGTCGGTCGCGGAATTCCGCATCGTGTTTGGAGTTCTCGTACTCCTCCCGTTTCAGGCGCAGCTCCTCCTCGTTCTGGATTTTTTTGACCTCCTTCTTGAAGAGCTGCACGTCCTTCGAGTCGCGCAGGTCGCGGGAGCGGGCCTCTTCTTTCTGCGACACTGCGAGCTCGACCATGCGCTTTTGCTCCTGCTGTCTCCAGACGCGCAGGTCCTCGAGCTCCGTCTCCTTCTTCCTCTTCAGCAGCTGCATCTCTTCGCGCCGCAGGTCCCATTTCTGCTTTAGCTCCTTTGACTTTAGCTCCCGGATCTCCTGCCGCATCTGCTCCAGCTCAATCTCCCAGTCCGGTAGACCACCTAAGGCCAGGCGCCGGACGTCGGACGAGACGTCGACCTGGAAAGAGGACGCACCCGGCGGAGCACCCGGCGGAGCAAGCGTGCGACTGCTTTGCGTGCCCCGAGTGCCAGTGCTGCCGGTTAGATTCTTCTTCGCGAGCGAAGCGTCGTGCGCTGAGCGTTCGCGAAAGCGAGTGCCATCCCCGGGATCAGCCCGTCGAGGATCAGCCCGTCGAGCGCTCAGCGCGCTGCGCGGTCGCAAGGCGTTACTGTCTGGATTCGCCACTCCTTGTGCGGATCTTTGTGCAGCTCCCTGTGCGGGCGCAGTGGACCCTCGCAGACTTGGGCTTCGTGGATTGGGGCTACGCGGATTAGGGCTGCGTGGGCTTGGTCCCGGACTCAGCCCTTGCTTTGCCGATCGCGTGGGTCCCGTGTTTCCAGAGTCTTGGCTTCGAAACACCGCCCCCTTCGGGCCCTTCCCGACCTCTCCTTTCGCAACGGCGCGAGAACCCGTCTTGTAGCTCGGCTTGTGTAAATTCGGCTTGTCTAAAGTCGGCTTCAGCTTGTGCGCGGTGAGTGGAGTTCCTCTCGATGTCCTCCCGCCAGATGGCCCGGGAGATGCTCCGACAATGGCACGGTGCTTGCTCACAACCTCGTGATACGCTGTCGCCGCTCCCAGCCACACCTTGGCCTGCTGCACAACCGGGTGGACAACCGGGTGCCCGGCCAACACGACTGCTTTGTGCTCACTCTCCGCGACTTCGGGCGCGCGTTGAAGGGACTCGAGAGAACTCGTCACAGCCTGCACCGTCGTCTCGGATATGCGTCCAGAGTCCACCGCGTAGGGAAACCTACGCATCGCGCCTATGAAGTGGCCCGGACTGCGCATCGCTTTCAGCACCTCAGCCCAGGTCGCGGTCATTGCGTTCACATCAAGGGTCTGATCCACCTGGGCGATCAGACTCAATACCGCGAAAAAGACCTTCTCGACCGCGGCCGACGGTTTTGAGACAGTGCGCCTAAAGTCAACGACCTGCTTCACCGAAAGCTTCTCCAACGAGCCAACCAAACGCCCGTAGGCCGCCTTCTTTTCAGCCAGCGAATCGCGAAGAGCAGAGGGTCCAGGGCCGTCGTCAGATCTGTCCGAGCGGCGGTTGGGCGTGCGCAGATTGTGGGGTCCTCCACATCCGTGATAACCACCCTCACTGGCGTTCGACATCCTAAGACTCAATATGAAAAGCAAGCTTTAGGAAAACTGGCAAATGCGCTACTGGTTAAGGACTTCATTCGCATGCCAATTGAATGGCATTCAGTTTGAGCAGACGCAGAGGACTTAATCCACTCGAAAAATGAATCGGAACACACAAAGGTAACGGCAAAGTTAAAGGTCTCCAGAGTTCTTGAGAGACGGCGTATGAACATGGATGTAATAGCAAATGACCTCTTCACAACCTCCGTTTGAACCCAAACTTCTTTCGTTCATAGAAGAGATCTGTTTTCGCCTGTCCTAGGTTCACTATTTTCGGACACCCATCCCGATCTTTTTCCATTTGCGCGCACTCCTTGCAATAAAAAGCATCCGATATGCCGGGACCTGAGAGTTTTTCATGTTGTATTTTCCAGAAATGACATGCTGAAATTTAAGATGGTATTTTCCAGAAATGACCTTTGATAAAAACTTCAAAATGTATTTTTGAACAGAATGACATGCTGATAATGGCTGAGAATGATGATGCTGAAAATGTCAGAAAAAAATACCTCCGCAGATGACACAACGGCCCTTATAACTCCCGTAGTTACACTCATCGCAGATTTTCACGAGTACAGTGGGTCGAACATAGGAATCACATATAGGACACTTTCCATCACACTTTTCGCACAACTTGCCGATAGCCACGCCGGGCTGTTTCCGGCACATGACTAAGTCTGGATGGTGCCGGGCCATTGTTGGGTTGCCCCCTCTTGCTCAAGTTTCAATGAGAGGAACTTTTTCGGTTTCACTGCGAGACAGATTGTAATTTTTTGGAAATTTGGACGAAAGTTGTTTTCAAATTCTACGATGATGACGCGAATCACATGACGACGCTGATCACGCTGCTGCCTGTGGAAATCGACCATGCCATGACGGAGACCATGCGAATCAGATTGTGTACATTGACGACCACGAAACCGCTTAGACAGAGGTAGTCTTTCGACTCGAAAGAGTTATCCGAACAGAATCGCAAAGAGATACCAGAACAGAATTGCGACTGCCCATGGCAGTTCCTGCCAACTGAGGTGTGAAACTGAGACTAATAAACCCTCTGAGAACTCGCATGTATTGTAGCAGGAGGGACCGGAGGGTCAAGTTTGTGAGTTTATATGCTACGCGACGCCTAGCATCCCGCTACGCACCGGATTCCTGGACGTTTCTGAGCTTTTCTGCAAGCCGCATATAGAGGGACAATCGTTCAATCCAACTTTGCACTTCGACATAGTTTTCCTCTGCTATGAGAGAGTCTATACGCGATTCCGCTGCGGCTATGTTGGCATTATTATCCTTTTCCATTGACGGCGCTAGCTTCGGGTCCTCTTCCAACTCTTCGTACAGATCCATCATTTCCGAGAGAAGTGCGCCGTCCTGGATGCGCTGATCTTCCTCGAGAATCGGAATAGAATGAAGCGAGAGCCAGTATCTGGAGGTGAAGAAATTGTGAAGAAATAAATTAGATATTTTTTAGAAAATCTGAATAATTTTCGCCAGCACAGTCTCGCCCGACTCTGATCAAATTCCCACACTTACTCGACTTCACACCGAAATCCTCGAAGCTATTGTGACTTCACAGCAAAATCGTGTTGGAGTCAAATACTTTGCTCTTTCCAGAGGCGACCGGAGGACTTTCACTGCTTCGTTGCACTTTTGGCTCTTCTCTTCCATCACACTCCTCTCTTCACTCGTTAGGTGGGCTAGCTTGTCCGGATGGTACATTTTCTGTCGGGTCCGAAACGCGAGGTCCACCTCTTCGGAGCTAAGCAGGTACTTGCGCGGTAGCCCCAAGAGTGCATAGTAGTCCTCCTCCGCAGCGGAGTCTCCGGATTGCGCGGCGAAGCGGCGCTGGTCGTTCGACAGTGCCGGACGCGGGCTCCAATTTGGAACTTTGAATGATGGTCGCGATCTCTGCACGGGTGCTGTGGATAACAAGCTTGTGAACGCCCGGACCGAACCAGATCGACAGAGCCTTGTCTGCGCGGAGAGCGGTCCACGAACCAGATTGACAGCACGACGACGCATTCTGAACTGATCTGTATCTACTCTCAAGCTGACTGCTTATCGCGTCGTGAACATTTTTTCGCACTTCGGGTCCATTGACCATGATCGCGCCCCACACTTCACATACAGCCCGATCGCTTTTCCACTTCATAAGTGCAACGAGCTGATGGACGAAAATATCCAGTCAGTATAGTACATGGCTTTTCGGCCGCAGTAAAAAGACGTCACGGTTCTGCGCAAGCGTGCATGCTGCTAGCCGTCTAGAGTCAAAGTCACTCACACCCAATGAGGAACGAGACACACTTGCAATGAGTGCAAAGTTGCGACGCACCATGAACGTTCAGCTTGAGGAATGAGGTGCGGATTCTTTCGCGGAATGACGACTAATGCGTCGCCTGTCGCCAGCTCCAGATTCGTGCGGCGTTTTGTCGCACAGCTACGTCCGTCTGTGCGCGAACTGCAGGAGACCTCTCCGTCCGCTGGGGTGAGAGGCCTTCAACCGACAAGGGCCTTCAGGTGAGAGGCCTTCAAGGCGATGATTGCCGTATCGGCGTGTCCTGGCGTACGCGGTCGTGGGAGGTCTGATACTATTCAAGAGCACGAGGAAAAACGAGGTGGATCAGAACTGTATGAGGAATACCCGCTTGAAGGAGATGACTAGACTGGAAGTTCCAGCGGCACACCAGGGCGCCCTGACGGTTGGACAATCCACAGCAGTGCAGTGGCTCAACCCGCGAATCGATACAAACCGCTTGCCGCGTCCAATGGCGCAAAATACGAACGGCAATACACGAACACGCGAATGCACCGAACATAAGAAGCCAGACCGTCGCAGACAGCTGTAGAAACTCACTCAGATTCCTTCTCTCTTACTCATACCATGGAAGGAGACAGCTTCTCAATGTTCAGTCAACGAAAGTACACCAAACGAATGCGCACAGACGACATCAACCTCTGAGTCTAAGAATGCCTTGCAACTAGGACCTTAAGTTTAAAGGTCTTCTTGCAAACTTCTGCACGTGCTCCGACTGCGTACCGATATCCAGATCCGTACATAGCCAAAAAAGTAATGAAATTGATAGTCGAGCGCGAGAGCGCGTTTTCTGTTCCGATTTGCGTTTCTTGGTGCACGCGATTCACAGCCCGCTACACTCAACTTCGACTCCATTCCTCCCCTAGTCCACGGTTCATAGTGTCGTCATAGAGGTGTTTGACGATAATACAACCTGAGATTTCATTCCCCGGCCCAGTCCTTCACGGTGTTCAAGAGCTTTTCCTTCTCACAAAATCAGACATAGACAAATAACTATATTCCAACATCCTACGTAGTAGTACTGTGTGCTTGTGTGTTCTATGTACTTGATCCTAACAATAATTGATTGCCACACGATTGATAACAGTAACTCAGTAATTGTTTGATAGCAGTAACTGACTGATAAGAAGAACTGATTGATAACAGTCATTGGTTGACGATAGTGATGACGATGCCCAGCAGCTGTCGATGCTGCTGTTCGGCTGAGAATAGCGAGCCAGCAGCCGTCTAGAGCAGTACTAATGCTGAATGCGCAACACTCTACATTGGGACTCCCAAGCATCAATAACTCCCTCGTAACTCGGTCACAGTACGTGCGTCTATCTGGGTCCCTTGCTGTCATTCTTCCGCTTTTCCAGATGTTGGCCAGACCAAAGCCTGCGCGGACTCTTCTGATTAAAAATCCACCGCGAAACTGATGCGCATGGCATAATGCTCGTGCGGCTTCGGCTGCGGCGAGGTCGTGGTCGTAGTCGTCGGCTGCGACTTCGGCGTCGTCGTCGTCGTCGGCCGCCTCGGCTTCGGTGTGGTGGTGCTTTTTGAGCCCAAATCTGCCACCACGCTCTTGCACAGCTCTCCGGGCTTTGGACAGGGACTAATCAGTGGTTGCCCGCAGGCTGTCCTGTTAAGCAGCCACGTTGTGACCTTCCCGCTCCTTCGGATTTGGGTAAGCACGGTCCCAGCTCGGGTCTCGGCGCTGGTCTCGCCAGGCCAAGTTGCATTCCCTATCTCACAGCTGTATCCTCCGCCGGAACCCGAAATCCAATGCTGCTCCGAGATCTTTGCGGTAATTCTCATGTTCCCGCAAGCCCTCATCGCTTCTGTCGTATGAAAGTGGCCGCCATAGAGCGCGGCGGTTTTGGGATGCGCCGTCACATAGGTCCCCACGGCGGGCGGGTACAAGTCCGGATAGTGAGAAAAGAAGACCTGGGTATTCCTGGATTTCGGTGCATTTTTTGACCAATACTCGTACATGTCAATTGCATCTTGTTTGCGTCGGAGCGCGACCGGGTTCGTTTGGCAGGCATTGAGACACTCAACGTTCTGATCGAAGCTGTATAGGTCCACGCCGAGGTCGTCCAAGAGCTTGGCAGCCTTCGCGTAGATATCGCACAGCCCCGGAGAATCTTGGCACAATTTCTCGTAGCGCAAGCACATCGCCCGGAACCTCTCGCAGTGCGCCTGGGCGGCGGAGGGTTGGCCTGGGGTTTTCCAAATGGGGAGAATTGCATCTTACAATTGTCTGCTTTTTAGCCTTTTTTCCAATATAATTAACCATTGGTAGAGCTCAGTTGGTAGAATTGGTACCTCCCTCCGGCACTGGCTGCAGTCCATCGTTAGCTAGCTTCCTGATGTCGATGGTGTCGGTGGTGTAGTTCATCGCGGGGAAGATCCATTGGGGCATAGTATCATAGGTGTAGGTCACTGTTTTCCCGGTTGGCCTGTCACTGCAGCTCAGCTTGGTGAAGTCGTATAGAACTTGTCTGCACTCCGTCTCGTCGTCTGTATAGGCACTCTCTTTATTGGGAGAATAGCACAAACTTCCGCATTGATCGCTGTCGTGGTTGCCGTAGGTTAGGTACCATGGAACTTCCAGCAGAAACTTGTGGTAGAAATTGGCGTACCCGTCGAACGTGAAGGGACAGTCGGTGTTGAAATTGAACGAGTCGATACCTGCCATGTAGAAGTTGTCACCGATCGCGAGAATGAACTTCAGAGAGCCGTCGCACTGCTCCCAATGAGTTATGCCGCAGTTAATCTTCTTGAACTTCTCGGAGCTCAGATCTTTTTGCACTTGCGCCATCTGTTCGGCGATGGATATCTGCACCGGGTGTATCCAGGACGGTGCGCCTCCCGCCGAGTCATTTCCCCAGTCTCCGATCACAAGGAAGGAACCGACGATCGGGTCATCGGTTTGGTTCCGGATGTGCTTGATGTAGTAATCGTCGAGTAATGGGTACGGGCCGGCATCTGCGCCGTGGCTCTGGCACTCGGGCCCGCACATCCAGTCAACTTTCGCCAAAGTGTTCTGCAGATGCTGATATGTGTCGTACGTGGGCGTGTCGACGGTGATGTCCGTCTCTCGCTGCTCGAAATAGTGCGTGGCCAACTGGAGACACGTTTTTTCATTGGGCGGCAAGAAAAACTCGTCCTCGTAGTTCTTGCACAAGAGGTTTCCCCACTGATTTTTTTTCTTGACACAAAGCGCCCCGAAATAGCCGTTAGAGGCGTTGCACACATCTGTGAAGGCCTTTGGAGGCGTCGCTTCAAGTTGATCGAGGAGCGAGACGCCCAACGCCAACAACTTCTCGAAGAATCTTGTCGTGGTTCTCATCTTTCACGTCTGTGCGTTGCTGATGAACTGTCACTGATACAGTTACGTACTTAAATGTGAAACTTCTAGCTGGAGACACCTATGCCCACTTGGGTCTGTTGCCGATAGTGTACTCAAAACTTGATTCAAAGTTCAAACTCATCAGGTCTGATTGGATGTTGAATTTGTAATGGGGACGTCTATTCGTACGTATGTTTTTGTGCCCGAAGGGAATTCGCCGTCAACGACTTCGCCAGGAATTAGTTTGAGCCTCCATACACTTTTAATATGCCGCAAGTCTAGACATGGCTTTTCGGCTAGAGAGTCATGAGCCGGTCGGTGTACGATTAGATCGAACAGCAGGAGAGCTGTCCGTCCGCATGGGGTGAAAGCCCTTCAACTGACAACTCAAAGGCGATGAATGCCGGGTCCTGGCGCACACGGTAGTGGGACGGCTGATACTACCCAAGAGCACGAGGAAAAACGAGGCCGAACTGCATGAGGAATACCCGCCTGAAGGAGAATCAAAGCAAATCGCTTACCGTGTCCACCACGCTCGCGCGCGGCTCGCGGGACCGACCTTCCCATGTAGTCTGTGCAGATGTGCACGCTTCGCTCAGGAGACTGCACCAACTCAAAGACAGACTCTCTCAAAGTCCTACTCTGCAGTCACTAGTTTGATGAGAAATTGTCGAGGACTTTGTTGGTCGTGGGAATTGTCGGCGCCTGGGACACTCACACGTTCAGAGAATCGCCACTTAAGTTACTAGAAGCAACACACTTTCGCCCACGAGCTTACAATCCACATGAACAGAAGAAACTCAGTCAAGAAACTGTCATTGAATCTGGAGAATATGCTGTGAAACAGTATAAAAGGTTCAGTTTTGACGGTTCTGTCGGCACGCTTAGAAGCGTTACTAGCCTCGCACGACCTTTCCCGAAACAGCTGCGTGATTTTGATACTACAGAGCGTATAAAAAGTGCTGTGCGTCACGTGTATAACCTGAGTTTACTAAACTCTTTCAGACGGAGCTGCTTGCGGCAAGCGCCACTCCTAGAGTCTGCCTTAGCTTTTCCAGCTCACGGCCCTTCTTCTCTGCCTCCCGCGCCTTGTCGTGCGCCTCCTTGGCTTTCTCCACGCATAGTTTCACGACACGTTCTAACGCGTGCTCGACCTCGCCAGCTTCAAGTTCGGTCGACATGCGTACGCGCTGCAGCACAGAGAGGACATCGGAGGGGAGCAGGTCTTCTTCTGCTGTGCTCATCTGACATTCTGCCGCCCCAGTGGCAGCGCCGGCTACGTCAGTTGCGTCAGCTGCGCCCACGGAGTTCACGGAATCGCGTGCAGATTCTGGAGACTGCGCCGTGGTCACCCTCTCCACCACAACGTACCCATCCGCTGATTCTACGTCCGCCGACTCGGCGTCTGCTGACTCGGCGTCTGCTGATTCTGCGTCCGCTGACTCGGCGTCCGCTGATTCGGCGTCTGCTGCCGCCGCCTCCAACTCCGCCACATCCGCCGACGATCGCCTCGAGTACGACTCTGAGGATCCCGACTTTGAACTTGAGTCCGACTCTGAGGAGTTTGACCCCGACTCGGACACTCGACGACGGGGCGTGGACTCTCCGTCCGATCCTGGTGGCACCATGACCTCGGAGACCTGTGAGACGCGTCTCTGGGAGAATCTTTCCCCGGAGAACCTACCGCTCCCCGACTCCGCCGAAGATCGTCGTCGGCCCGTGCCTGCGCAGTCGGACTCCGAGTCGGACACTGGAAGACGAGGCGTAGACTGTCCTTCTGACCCAGGCGGCGCCATGAGTCCGTCCCCGTAGCGCGCTGTGAAGTTAATAGGTCGATCTTGTAACAGTGTGAGACTATTGACTTTCTAAACTTCTATCAGCAGTGAACAGACTGACAAGTTTGAAATAGCATAAGACGAAATATCATATTTCTATACGTCCATGGTCCCCGTAGTCCCTCTCGAGCATCTCTCTGGCTCCAGCGTGACTGCAGTACACATACAGGATTAGATTCCGGAGATCTATGCCAGCGAAGCTGTTCTCGCAACGCGGGTCCCTGCGCATCAGATCGCGCGGTCTCAGCTTAAACGCCGCCTCGCTACCTGGCTCAATCCCCGTTACGACCGAGCGCACGTACAACTTTTGCTTCATTTTGGGGTGCTCTGGCATCGCATCTAGAATCGCGAAGAGAAAGTCCGCGGCCTGCAGGTCG